>Ga0233365_1000017_pt1 | contig 280126 bp, 235 predicted proteins | sample ElkDunMinimDraft_27_FD_191535 | JGI IMG/M metagenome (GOLD analysis project Ga0233365, IMG submission 191535) | Fecal eukaryotic communites from dung pellets of Tule Elk in California, USA - Elk Dung C36 | ecosystem: Host-associated > Mammals > Digestive system > Large intestine > Fecal... | reverse complement strand
TTCGATAAGAGAATGGACTTGCCAGAATGGGCACCTTTTAGACCGTGATGTAAACGCTGCAAAAAACATTCTCAAAGAAGGATTGAAAATAATATCGTCAGGGACTGGCGATTACACGGATGGAGACTGAAATAAGACTTTAGTACAAAGCATAAGTCTGCGAAACCCGAAGCCCCTTTGTCTTTAGCAAATGGGTAGTTCACTAGAATGGATAGCCTATTGCTAAATTAAAGACTAAATTGTCTCGTCTCCAGTCTCGGTTTCTGATATCGATATATTTAAAAACCCACCGATCATCTTTTGGTCTGTAAGGAACACGGAATGGTATTGCAAAATCAGTACGAATAATCAAGAAATCAAGGTCCAAACGTAAGCCAAACCCACCGCCTACAGCCAATTCCCGTAAAAACGCGTTGCTTAATTTACCCCCGGGTTTATATTCATCTTCATTTTGGAGCCATACATTACCAGCATCTATAAAGGCAGCCCAATGTAGCATTCCGGCAATTTTAGCCCGATATTCGGTATTTAATTCTAATTTAAAATCGCCGGTTTGATCAGCAAAAAAATTGTCCTCGCCTATATTTTCAGGTAAGGAAGAACCTGGACCAACTGCGCGGGCCCGAAATGCTCTTAATCCGTTTGGCCCACCTGTATAATATTGTTTGAGATAAGGTAAGGATCTGGAGTTACCATAAGAGTAACTAGTTCCAATCATAACCCTTGAGGCCAGTGTAGCGGTTGAGCTTATTTTTAAATAATGCCTGAAATCCGCTTCCGCCTTAATAAATTGCGAGTATGGTGTTCCGAATAAATTTTTGATATTACCCGCATTATAATCCGCACCTTGAATTAAGCCCAAAATATTACCTGACGTATTTAAACCTGCTTTCGCATAGAAGGTATGTTTTTTATCTTCCATAGTGTTAGTGAAGGTATAAACGTAATTAGGACCAAATGAGAATTGTGGATCAACTATATGTCTTAAAGTTGGAACTGTGTCCATCTGCGCCCTATATTCATCTGAAATACCTCTTGGTTGGACATAAATAATTTCCGCCAATGTTAAATTATGATCCTTTTGCTCATTTTCCTTCCAGTTATAACCAAAATTTAATGTCATCGAATTTAAGGTATAAGCAGTCCTTCTATTTAAGAATTCGTAACCAGCCTTAAAGAAGGTTTTAGGGATGTACTGTCTTGCTGGGGTCCATTTATATGGGGATAAAAGTCTCGGCCAAGTGATGGTTAATTCTGTCCCATATCTGATATAACTAGAATTTAAATTAACGTTCCCCCCAGTTTGGGTTTCATAACCTCCAAAAACGGATAGGGTGAGCGTTTCAAATCCCTTAAAGGCATTTCGTAAAGTCCAATTCGCGTTTACTTCTGTTCCATTATATACTGCCGCGGTTTTTCCTATCAATTCCAATCGAAGCGATTTTTTCTGCATAGGAGTGAGGTAATAATAAACATCTAAATGATTACTTGTGTCAGGGCTAGCTACAAAATCATTTTTTACAAATTTAAAGGCGTTTAAATTGACTAAATGATTAATCGTTTGATTGTGATCCCATCGGTCATAAGCCATTCCCGGTTTCATGAAAAAATGATTAGCCAAAACTTTTTTTCTATACTTGTTTTTTGGATCAATGATATAGAACTTATCATCATATTTTTCGGTTCCACGTGGGATTCGTCTTCGATTTTCAGCAGTTTCTTTGTAATCAGCAAAAATATACACCTTACCAATATGTTGTTTTTCTTTGGCTATTTTAGGAGTTTCTGGCTTAATCGTTACGAACATGTCTACTTTATAATCGCCAACTGTACTATCCACCTCCACTAATATATTATCCGGACTAAAGTAATAAAAGCCATTACGTTTAAGGTGATTGTCGATTCTATCCCGTTCATTTAGAATGATATCCAGATTATAATTGGATCCAGATTTAAGTAAGGTTTTATCTTTTATTGATGCCACAACCTTTCCTAAATTCGCATTACTATCAATTTCAAATTTCACTTGATTTATACGATATATTGGACCTGGATTAGCATCGTAACGCACGGTACCAAATTTTCCGTCAATGATAGTATCCGAGCTAACCTGCGCTGTGAAAAAACCTAAGTTTTCCATTTTATTTCGCAAGAGATTCTCATTGTATTCGCGATTAACATCGCTTAATAAAACCGGTTTTTCCCCTACCTTTTTTAACCATTTGCGAAAAAAATTGTTGGTGGAATCCGGACCCTTTCCCATATTCCATAAGCCCAGTTTAAAATATAGCCCTAAAAATTTAGCATTTGGCTTAGGAAGAAGGGATTCATGCAAATGAGTCTCAAATTGCTCTTTTCTTTCCTCGGCAATAGAATCGTGGTGAATAACGACCTGACCTTCTTTGTACAATTTTTCACTATCTGCAACATATTTGGTCGGGTTGCAGCTACTCACCAGTAGCATGCTGCCTATCCCAGCTAATAATAGGTGATTAATTTTCATTACTACCTCCTTCCTCTTCTTCATTCTTAATTACTGCTTTATTAGGATCAACCAATGATTTCGACGTATCAGGTGGTGTTTGGGTACTGTCTTGCTTGTTTTCTTTTAAAAGTTGCTCTTGTTGGCGTTGCTCTATCCTTTTTCTGAATTCCGGATTTACCTTCATCAAACTGTCACGGATTATTAATCGAACACTATCTCGATAGGTTGAATCCACTTCCATTCGTTCTACATCAAAACGCCGTCTAAACCCACGACTATCTGTATTATAATAAGCATCTATTGCTTTGGAGTTCATGAATAACTCCTTAAATCTGTCATAACTCATATTGATTATAAAACCGATTCCAGTTTCCACAAACTGCCCTTGTAACGTAGCTTGATACTGATTTTTACGATAAACGCGAGCAAAGTAGCGACCATCTTCGGATAGTTGATAATCCAACGAAATATCACCAGCAATATTTGTTGCCTTTTCACCAGGTCGAGAATTTCCTTCTACTTCAAAATTAGATCCGATGGTGATTTTCAATCGATCATCAAATAACATTTTTGAAATTCCCACATTCAGATCCGTTCTAGTTTGTGCGTTTCCGGTTAAGTAATCCTCTTCTGAATTCAAATTAAAATCTAACTCAACCCCTTTAATCAAGTCAGAGGCGAGATTATTTAATTGACCCGTCAAAAAGGAACTTACCGTGCTTCTAACCATCGATTCAGTACCACCACCGGATAAACTCTCAAATGGATTAGCGGACATGAATCTTCCTAGAGCAATTAAAGAAAAGACCTGTTTGTTCAGTTCAGCAGGATCATCTTTAATATTTGCTAAAGCAATATTAACTTTACTAACAACATCCTGAGAAACTATGGCATTGTTCTCATCCAAATCGATATCAAAATTTATTTCTGGTTTAAAAAGTTCACCGGTAATTTTTAATAAAACATTGAAAGGCACCCGTTGCTTGTATAAGTTTTGACTTTCAGCACCTATTTGATTTTGGACAAGTTCTAAGGTTGCAAATTTGCCAGTATAAACTGCTGTAATTCCTAGTCTGGCATCTAAAGGGTCCCCATTCCATGTAATTGTACTCCCTTTTTGAAACTTAAAATCTTTCGAAATAGGGCCTAATGAAAAGGTATAATCGCCATCTTCCACTGTAAAAGTCCCTGACATGGTTATTTTGTCATTTGCGTCAATACTCGTCGCAATTTCTGCAATTCCTTGAATGTTTAACGCATCCTGAGTACCTTCATCAAGAATTATTTTGAACTTTGCATTTTTATCAGTGCTTAAATTTAGAGCGATATCATAACCAGAAAGCCCGCTGGAAACTGTTGTTATTGAGTCTAATTGCGCAAAGACATTTGTCGCAGAAGTATCACTTCTATCCACAAACTTAACGACACCATCCCTCTCCGCAACGCCAGGGTTCTCATTAGGAACTATAAAGTTAAAGTCTGTGGTTTCATTGGCCTTGATATTCCCGTCAATTCTAGGTTTGTCTAAGTTTCCAGAAATCTGCAGGGAAGAGGTTAAATACATTTTACCAAAGAAGAGATCATTATTTTCCCTAGTGGAATTCATAACCTCAAAATTCTGCGTTGACAGATTCAAATTGAAATCAAAATCTGTATAAGTCGTTGTTTTGATTGTACCATTCAGTTTCGCCAAATTATTTTTTGAATCCTTAATATTTAGTTGCCTGAAGGTTATTCCTTGATCATTAAAATATATTTTTTGATTATCAATTAACATGTTAGAGTTTAACATAGATGCATTGATAACAGCATCATTGAACGTTAAATCACCATTAATTCTTGGCGCTGAAAAAGTTCCCGTGATTTTCAAAACACCGGATAAATCACCTTGAGCACCTTGCAAATTGCCCATGCTAAAGGCTTCAATTGTTTTGATGGTCATGGGGTGTAATTCCAATGTTGCATCTATACTCATATCACCTTGTGGTGGAGAAAAGATATCGCCAAGCAGTCGAACGTCATTTCCATTTTCTGTAATCCGAATATCGGCTGAATATGTGTTTTCTTTGATATTGTTAACTTGCAAGGAAACATTTCCAACAGTGTCCTTACCAAAAAAGAATTTATCAATTTTAATATCCGAGGTAAAGACAGGTGTAGCTTCAAATCGTGATATAGTTGCATTACCATTTATACCACCACCCAAATTTAAAGTTTCAGATTCTAAAATTTTACTTAACGTCTCAATTCTGAAATTGTCAAATGACACATCAATCGGTGAATTTAAAGTAGAATCTTGCGATTGTATTTTAAGTTCTTGGCCATCCCTACTTAACAGAAAATTATCGGCTCTAATCCCGTCAACACCAAATGTTATGTTATTCAGTGCATCGATATCCCATTGCTCATAATTTAACATAAGACCATCTTCCTTCAACGAAAATGTATAATTATTCTCATCCACTTTCATTTGAGCACCTAAATAATATCGCTCTTTATCCTCTATGTCTTTAATCCATAAACCTAAGTCAAGGTTGTTTTTTAACAAACTACCACTTAGCACAGTGTTTCTTAATTCTATTCCTGATACCTTGATATGACCTATCAAAGCATTATAGTATAAAGTGCTATCTGCTGAAATAATGTCCATTCCTACCTGTTCTACTTCGGTTCCAGCGTAGGTCATTTGCGGTGCTAATAATTTAGCCATTAGAATACCATCCTCACTGTTAAAGGATCCATCGAGGGTAATATCTTCTAACTTCTCGAGCTCCGGAAGAAAGTTTTGAATGAGCTTAGAACGATTAAATCGTGCCGAAAATTCAAATTGTTGTGGCGAATAAATTAACTCTTCTTGGTTATTTGAAGGGTTATAATAAGTTCGCATGATATCAGTTACAGAGGTTCCTAATTCGGTTAATTTAAATTTACCAGTTAAATGAGCATTAAGGAATTCTGAATTTAACAGAATTGTACTTTTGCTCGTATCAGCTTGCGCTATTAAAGCTATGGTATCCAAAACATAGCGATCCTCATTATAGGCAACAGAGGAGTTACTGACAATAATAGATCCATTTAGATTATCTAAATCCATTGTGTCAAAATCAGCTATTATCTTACCATGATACCTTAAATTTTGATCCATTAATTTTAGATTTTTAAAATTGATACTATCAATTTGCATCTCGGCTTTAAGTTTGGGGAAAGCACCCTGCATATCAGCCTGAAAATTAGCATCTAAATCAATGTTAGGGTCGATAGAATGTAGTGTACCATTGATTTCCCCTAAATTGGCCGCTATATCAAAATCTATATCATGATATTGATAGCCCATGGCATCAAAGCGATCTATTTTTCCAGTCGCATCGGCAACCATATTTTTGGGATTCAACCCTGTTCCCTTTATTTGGGCCTGCACAGCTATAAATCCCAAGGTGGAATCCTGACTCAAAAAATCACCCAAATTAAAGTTGTCAATTGATACCAAAGCTTGGTAGGTCGTGTCTTTGGCCATTTGCAGGGTTCCATTTACTGTCGCATTCCCTTGTTCTGTATTTAGTTTTAAATTGGTGTCAAACCCACTCATGCCACCTTTAAAAGTCCCTGTTAGACTGATATTTTTTGGTAGTCGAATACTGTCCGGGAGTAAAGAAGGGGCAATTAATTGTTCCAAATCAGCTCTTCCGGTGACCATTTTTTTGAGATCTAAATCTACATAGAGTTTCTCGACATCAGGAAGTCCTTTTATGGTCGCGGACGCAATTAAATGGGTGTTGTTCAGTGTTTTGAACTCTAACCTTGGGATTTTTATATCGTTCATGAATCCAACGACCTCACCATCAATAAAGAACTTTTTATTCATCAGTGGTTTCATCACATCCTGTTTTCCTAAGTCTGGAACGAGGTAATTGACGTCTTTCATGTCAATATGACTTTTGTCAATATTTGCATTTACCTGGACCATTTCAGGATTTTCAGAAATGGCGTCTATAGAGGGGTAGGAGATTTCAATTCGATCCCTTATAATTGAATTCGGGGTTTCGATAAGAAAATCCTGAAATTTAGCACCTGTATTCGTATATTCTAAATCTCCTTTAAATTGATTAAGCTTGAATCCTGAATGATCTTGAACTGCTAGATTCAGCAATTTTCCTGAAATAGAATCGGAAGAGTAATAGATATTATCCATTGCTCCAGCCAAATCTGTCAATTTTAAATTAAAATAATCAAGTCCTTGTGTCCTGGGCTGATTATCATCCTTGAACCAAATATTAGACTTTTCAATGGCCAATTTTTGGACTGATACTTTCCAATTTATCGGTTCAGTACTATCCGTTTCTGCGTTCGCAGAGGAATCGTTTTGCGGGTTTTGGGACTTACCCAAAAAGAGTTCTGAATCTGATTTACCTAGTTTAATTTCTTTTAAGGATACTATTTCTTTATTAAGATCTAATTTATCAATAATACCTAGTAAATTCTTAATATCGAATTTCGTATCGATGTTGGATGCTTCGTTTTGATAGCGAACAAAAATATTTTTTAGATTTAGTGTATTTAATTGAAGATCTGGAAGTAAATCTGTGCCTGCAATGCTGGAATCGTTAAGTCCGAAATCTGAGGCGTCAGGTATGTCCGCTGAAGTGGCAATTTCCCACTGCTTAATTGTTGCTTGTAAACCATCTAAGTTAATATTAGGCATACTAAATGCCATATTATTGCTCAGGTCAAACTTTTTGATCCGAGTGTCAAAGTGATTAAGATAAATATCCGCAGAAGTGCCAATGACGTCATCTTTATAAAGAAATTTGATCCTTTCAAATAGAATTTTGTCCATTTCAAAAACCAGCGCAGAGCTACTATCCGCGGTAACACTACTTTCTTCTTCGGAGGCAAATGCTGCTAATATATAATCGAAATTAAAACTACTATCTGGTAAGGTTCTGTTAATTTTTGCGGTAATTCCTTTTAATTCCAATTCTTGTATTTCAACTGTGTTTTTAAGGAGTTTAAACATATTAATATCGACGGAAAGTTCTTCTCCAGCGATTAAAGTATCTTTTGATTGATCCTCAAAATAAACGTCATTTAAAACCAATTTTTTGGGAAAAGTGATTTCAATGTGTCCAATATCCACAGGAGTCCCTATTTTATTTTCTAAATAGTTCGTCACTTTTCCAACGACATAGTTTTGAACCGAAGGTAATCGAATCAAGAATATAAGTAATAGAAATAAAGCTATTATGGATCCAATTACCCATAAGACTATTTTTAACGCAATTCGACTAAATCTGTTCAAAGTATACTATTAGCTTTTTATTAATGATTAAATTCATCCTTATAACACGTTTCCAACGTATTTGTTTATTGAAATTAATATATCATTTATGAATCTATTTGCAAATATAAAGTTTGAAATGTAAATATACTTAGTTTATTCTATGTGAAATAAGTAAATTATATTTTGAATCGCTTATACCTGCTTCCCCATTTTATTAAAATTGTGATACTACCGAAAAGCAGCAAAAAAAATCATATTTCGTAACTATACAAAAAGATGATCAGTTCTTTTTGATCATTTTTTTGATTCTTATCTATATCAACCTTTTAGGCTTTCTATAGTTCGCGACATTTATTACCTTTAAGGGTATTCAATCTAAATTTTAAAATATGAAAAGAAAAACCTTTATAACGAGTATAATAGCAGCGGGTGCAACCGGTACACTATTAGCTGCTTGCACCAATCCAAAGGCAACAAACGACACAAAACAAGATAATATGGAATCAGGATTAATAATACATTCGGTGTACTTTTGGTTGAAAGAAGGTATAACACAAGAAGAGGAACAAGACTTTTTAAAGTTTTTTGATGTCTTAAGGACGGTTCCTGGCCCTAAAGAGCTATATACGGCGAAACCTGCGCCCACCAACCCAAGACCAGTTGTAGATAACTCATTTTCTTATTTCCTGCTAGTGACCTTTGATAAAATGGAAGACATCAATACATATGAAACCCATCCAGATCACTTGAAGGCAGCAGAATCTTTTAGTAAGTATTGGACTAAGGTGGAAGTGAAAGACAGTGTTTTGCTTTAAGCAGCTAAAATTAACAGCTTTATCGAAAATAGAAATACCTATCATTACAATAGGTATTTCTTAATTCAAAGAATGTGTTCTAAAATAATTAATGTACTTCGATATCACTTTCTTCTGATGTTGGTGTACTAGTGGGAATATCACTATCAACCCCTTCTTCAGGTTTCACTGAACGTTCAACAGTTATTTTACATTCAGTAAGTAATGCTGCAATTGCACCTACCGCAGCAAATATTGGGGCTAATACTACGCCTATGACTCCCAATGTAATTGGGAAATTCATAATCTCTTTCCCTGTCTTATCAGAAATACTAATTTTAGTAACATTACCTTCACTAATTAATTCCTTAATTCTTTTTAATAAATTCTCACCGGTTACGGTGAATGTTTCTTTAATTGACATAATTGCTTGTTTTATAAGTTTAATACTCTGTTGTTTCTACTTGCTTATATTCAAAGATACGGGATGAATAAATAAGGTGTTTCAAAAAATAGGTTAATTCATCCTAAATTTCGGTGATTGCCCTGAAATATTCGGTAAGTACGGTTTTTGCCTTTCATCTACAACCCAATTAATTTTGGAGAATGTTTGCTATCAGTGGTAAACTAAAGATTAAACAGTACAAATAGGGTTTAGTTAGGCATTCTAAAATAAATGTTTTAATTTCAATTTTTAAACGGGAGTAAAATGGATTATATTCTAGGACCATGGCCATGGTACGTTGGCGGTACATTAGTCGCTTTTGTCATGTTCACGTTAATATTATTAGGAAAAAATTTTGGATTTTCATCTAATTTCCGAACGATGTGCTCTGCGTTTGGGGCGGGGAAAAGCAGTCAATTTTTTCAATTTGACTGGAAAGCACAACAATGGAATTTGTATTTTCTGCTAGGAACTGTCATCGGTGGATTTGTAGCGTCCAACTTTCTATCTGATAATCAGATTCCAGCTATTTCAGCAAGTACCATTTATAAACTCAGGGAGATCGGAATTGATAGTTCTGGGAAGGCTTATCTGCCGGTGGAATTATTTGATGAACTGAACTGGCGAAATGCTGTATTACTTGCGATAGGCGGATTACTAATAGGCTTCGGAACGCGTTATGCAGGGGGCTGTACCTCAGGTCATGCTATTTCGGGGCTCAGTAACTTACAGTGGCCATCCTTAATTGCTGTCATCGGTTTTTTCATTGGTGGATTAACTATGGTGCATCTTTTATTCCCTTTATTGTTTTAACATGAGAAAGTTAATTTATATCCTCTTAGGTGTACTTTTTGGAATCGCCATGTATAAAGCAGAAGCGGCATCCTGGTTTCGAATTTACGAAATGTTTAATTTTCAATCCTTTCATATGTATGGTTTTATAGGAACTGCGCTGGTGTTAGGTATACTAGGTATTCAAATAATTAAAAAATATCAGACAAAAGATATTGATGGACTACCTGTTGTGTTTGCTCCTAAAAAGAAATCAATTCCAAGATATTTAATTGGAGGAATTTTATTTGGCTTAGGGTGGGCTTTAGTAGGAAGTTGTCCAGGCCCGATATTTGTTTTAATAGGCGCTGGTGTATTACCCATGGTAATTGTGGCAGGTTTTGCTATTTTAGGAACTTATTTATATGGTATTTTAAAAAATAAATTGCCTCATTAAGTATTCTGTTTAGCAATACTTTGTTTTAACGCATAGTACTTTGTAAGCGGATTGGGTTTGTTAGTGGGTAGTATTAAATAGAATAAGAAGAAAAATTTATGTTCTTTCAACAAATTTACGATAAGACTTTGTCCCAAGCCAGCTATTTTATTGGTTGCCAGGCAAAAAATGTAGCAATAGTAATTGACCCCAAAAGAGATGTTGATACGTATATAGAAATTGCTAGACAAAACAATATGCGAATTACCCATATTGCCGAAACACATATTCATGCTGACTTTCTATCAGGATCTAGAGAGTTAGCTCATCTAACAGGAGGTAATCTTTATCTATCTGATCATGGGGGAGAGGCTTGGCAATATGAATTTCCACATATTGGCCTGCATGAAGGAGATGTCATACAAGTAGGCAATTTATCATTAAATGTGTTGTTTACGCCTGGTCATACGCCAGAGAGTATTAGTTTTTTACTACATGATCATCCGGCATCGGATAAGCCTGTCATGGTTTTTACAGGAGATTTTGTTTTCGTAGGTGATATTGGTCGACCAGATTTGCTCGAAGAAAGTGCTGGTTTAGTTGGGACAAAGGAGATCGGTGCTCAGCAAATGTTTGAGTCATTGAAAAGGTTTGCAGGATTGCCAGACTATGTGCAAATATGGCCCGGACATGGAGCAGGGTCGGCTTGTGGAAAATCATTGGGTTCCGTACCCAACAGTACGGTAGGTTATGAAAAAATCAGAAATTGGGCTTTTCAATATAGTGATGATTACGAGGGTTTTCAGAAGGAGCTGCTTCGTGATCAACCGGAAGCACCGTTGTATTTTGCGATGATGAAAAAGCTCAATAGGCAAATCAGACCATTACTTTTAACTGTTCCGGTTCATGAAAATTTGACCATCAACCAGGCTCTTGCTATGGAAAATATTACACTGCTTGATACACGCGATAAAGCTGAATTTGCAGCAGGACATGTGAACAATTCAATTAATATTCAGAATAATAAATCATTAGCGAGTTGGGCTGGTTGGATGTTAAAGTATGCGGATAATTTAGTAGTGGTAGCACAGGAGGGGACACAGGAAGAAATTACCCGAAAATTGATGCGAATTGGCATGGATAATATTGTTGGCTTTGTAACAGAATTACAAGGAGCACCACTTAAAAAAAGCCAAATCGTTGATTCGACGATGCTTGAGGATTTAATTGATAATAAGTCCGCAATTCTTGTTGATGTTCGAAGTGCTTCGGAATATCATCAAGGTCATATACCTGGAGCACAACATTTTTTTATAGGCTATTTAGCAAAGCAACTTCCGTTAGCCTTGAAGGATGAAAATTTAATAATTTATTGTCAGTCAGGAGATCGGTCAACGATTGCTTCCTCTTATTTGGAAGCGAACGGTTTTGAACACATATTTAATTACTCGGGAAGTTATAAAGATTGGCTACATCAAGGAAAGCAAACGACTTAATTTAGTTGGTAATAAGTTTCAAAAATACTCACGTTCACTGATTTTTTAATCTATTCAGGCATAACTTTATAGGAAGGGTCTTCTTGAATATTTATTTCAATGAGCCCCTTCGCATTATTTAGTAACTTAATACAATCTGGACTTAAGTGTCTTAACACAACCGTTTTATTTCTTGCTGCATACTGAGCTGTTAATTTGTGTACAGCCTCAATAGCTGACATATCGACTATCCTAGAATCTTTAAAATCGATAATGATTCTGTCTGGATCTTCAAACGGGTCAAATTTTTCGATAAATACAGCTGTTGATCCAAAGAATAATGGACCGTAAACCTCGTAAATCTTATTTCCGAATTCATCTGTTGTTTTTCGAGCTCTGATTCGTACGGCGCTATCCCAGGCAAAAACTAATGATGAAATAATGACGCCAGCAAGTACAGCTAAAGCTAAATTATGCAATAGTACGGTCATGGCAGCAACTAAAATTCCAACAAAAATATCAGATTTAGGCATTTTCGTTATCATGCGGAAGGAAACCCATTTAAATGTGCTAATTGCAACGACCATCATGACACCGATTAAGGCAGCCATGGGAATACGTTCAATAAAAGGGGCACCTACTAAAATAATAATCAATATAGTTATCGCACCAATAAAGGCGGAGAATTTTGTCCTGGCTCCAGCTGAAATGTTGACCAGGGTTTGAGCAACCATCGCACAACCTCCCATTCCTGCAAAAAATCCATTAATGATATTTGCGGATCCTTGTGCCAATGCTTCTTTATTTGAGTTGCCTTTGGTTTGCGTAATTTCATCTACCATACTCAAGGTTAATAAGGATTCAATGAGACCAACGGCTGCCATTACTAAAGCATAAGGAAAAATAATAGTTAAAGTTTCCCAGGTAAAAGGAACTATCGGAAAATGAAATGTTGGGAAGGATCCACTGACATGGGCAATGTCTTGGACTTTCTTTGTTTCTAAACCTGTAAACTGTACGATGGCGAAAATGACAAGAATTGCAATTAAAGAGGCAGGAATAGCTTTGGTTAATTTAGGTAGTAAATAAACTATGACGATCGTAAGTACTGTTAATACGACCATAATTGCCAAGGGTGTCCCAGTCATCCACTGCAGACCATGTGGTCCGTTAAATTTAAATTGTTGAAGTTGGGCAGAAAAAATGATGATAGCTAAGCCATTTAAAAACCCAAACATAACGGGTTGGGGGATGAGCCGTACATACTTACCCAGTTTAAATATCCCAACAGATAGTTGTAATATCCCTGCTAAAACAACAGCTGCAAATAAATATTCTACTCCATGACTAGCTGCCAGCGCAATTAAGACGATAACGGTTGCCCCTGCACCTCCAGAAACCATCCCAGGTCGGCCACCAAAAATGGAGGTGACAATCCCCATTAAAAAGGCTGCATACAGACCGGTAATAGGAGAAAGTCCAGCTAGGATTGCAAAAGACAAGGATTCAGGGATCATCGTCATGGCGACTGTCAGGCCTGCTAAGGTTTCATTCTTAAAATTTATATCCCTAAAACTTTGTAAACCTAAATTAAACATGCACTAAAAATTGAGCAACAGCGTTGTTATTTAAAAATGTGCACAAAGTTAACCTATCTATTGAATAAACCCCTACTAAATATTTTAATTTGCATTTTTGACTGTGGTGCAGTTCGCTTTTGATAGTTTGAGTTAAAGGATTGGTTTTAAGACGCTCCAGATATTCTCGGCCACTAACACTTGACCTTCCTGTGTAGGGTGAACACCATCTGATTGATTGAGCCGTGGTATCCCAGCAACTCGGTCTAATAAGAAAGGTATTAAGATCATGTTATAGCTCTCGGCTAATTGTGGAAAAATTGCCTCAAATTCAGTGGAGTATTCCATGCCCATACTTGGTGGAACTTTCATACCTGCCAGCACAAATTGACATTTGGGGTAAGCTTCCTTAACTTTTGTTATAATTTGACTTAAGTTTTTATATGTAGATGCTGGATCAATGCCTCGTAACCCATCATTCGCTCCTAGCTCTAATACAAAAATATGGACAGAGTCTTTTAGTAACCAATCAATTCTTTCTTTACCTCCAGCGGATGTTTCTCCACTTAAACCTGCATTTACACATCGGTATGGCAGACCCATTGAATCAATTTTATTTTCAATTAATGCAGGAAAAGCGTGTTCTTGACCTTCAAGGCCATATCCTGCTGTTAAGCTGTTCCCAAAAAACAAAATAGTACTAGTGGAAGTTGGCTGAACCTGAGCTGTATCTTTTGGTGTTACTTTATTTTCAGTTTGCTTATCTTTTACAGGACTATTGCAAGATGCAAGTAAAATTATGAGGGAAGTAAGGAAACTAAGGGCTGAAATACTGTTCATCGTTCTAATTTAATCAAAAAAAACTATAAATTCACCATATGGCTACTCCAATACTAGAACTCAATCATGTTTATAAAGATTATCAGTTGGGACAAAACTCATTATCAATTTTAAAGGATATCAATATCGCTATTGCCCAGGGTACTACAGTTGCCATTGTCGGCCCATCAGGGAGTGGCAAGTCAACGTTATTGGGATTATGTGCCGGACTGGATCAATGTAGTCAAGGATCAATTACGCTCAATGGGATCCTTCTTACTGGATTGAGTGAAAATAAATTAGCGCAAATTCGAAATGAAAATGTGGGTTTTGTTTTCCAAAATTTTCAGTTATTACCCAGCATAACTGCTTTGGAAAATGTGTTGGTACCCATGGAGCTAAAAGGAATGAAAAATAAATATGCAACGGCTATGGAACTGCTGGAAAAAGTAGGTCTTGCTGATCGCGCTAATCATTATCCATCACAGCTTTCTGGCGGAGAGCAACAGCGTGTTTCTATTGCAAGAGCATTTGCAAACAAACCTAAAATCCTTTTTGCTGATGAACCTACTGGAAATTTAGATGCCGATACTAGTTTAATCATTGAAGAAATGTTATTTGAACTAAATAAAGAATCTGGAACAACGCTTGTTATTGTCACACATGATTTGGATTTAGCCGCAAAAACGCAAAAAATTATTCCAATTAAAGGAGGTGAGATCCAATGAGATGGAGGTGGATTTTAAGCATGGCTTATCGGGATAGTAGAAAAAACAGATCGCGACTGTTTCTATTTATTTCGTCCATAATCCTAGGTATTGCCAGTCTGGTTGCCATGAACTCTTTTAATGAAAACTTAAAAAGAGATATTAATAATCAAGCCGCAGAACTTATTGGAGCTGATTTGGAATTACAGAGCAATCGAAAACCAAATGAAGAGGTATTACAGTTCATTGATTCCATTAAATCTGTAAGTTTAGATTTTGCAGTGGAAGAAAGGTTTCTCTCCATGGTTCGTTTTTCTAAAGGAGAAGGATCCAGGTTTGTTCAAGTACGAGCTGTGGAGGGTGAATTCCCTTTTTATGGAAAGATGGTCACTAAACCTTCAGAAAGTTTCCAACAATTCGGAAAAAAAAATGGGGCGCTCCTTGACAACTCACTCTTGCTGCAATTTAATGCGGACATTAATGATACAATCCAGTTAGGAAATAACCAAATACCGATCTTAGGTGGTTTGCTATCGCAAACCGGCCGACCTTCGATTTCAGGTGCAATGGCGCCGAATGTATATGTCAGACTTTCCGACTTACAAGGTTCTGGTCTTCAGCAAACCGGCAGTCGAATAGCATATCATTATTATTTTAAACTTCCAAAAAACTTTTCTATCGATGAAAAACTGCTTGAATTAAAAAATAGATTAACAGAATTGCAATTGCGAAGCTCAACAATCAGTAGTACCAAAGAAAATACCGGCAGATCATTTTCAGATATGGCTAATTACATGGAGCTGGTTGGCTTTGCAGCTTTGTTGTTAGGGTGCATCGGTGTATCAAGTGCCGTTCAGATTTTTATAAAAGAGAAATTAGTTTCCGTAGCTGTTTTACGATGTTTAGGGGCAACGGCGAAGCAAACTTTTTTTATTTTCCTAATTCAATTTGCTGGCATTGGTTTAATTGGTGGTGTAGTAGGATCTGTTTTGGGAAGTTTTATTCAGTTGATTATACCGCAGGTGATGCAACAGGTACTTCCCGTAGCATTATCCACAGAAATATCCTGGTCTGCGATTGGTCAGGGGATTAGTTTGGGGTTAATTATTGCTATTTTATTTGCCTTAATTCCCTTGCTATCTGTTCGAAAAATTTCACCACTTAATTCATTACGAATCACCGAGCAAAAAGAAGGTTTTTTTAACGATAAACTTACATGGTGGGTTTATGCGTTGATTTTGCTATTTGTCTTACTTTTTACCCGTTTTCAAATGGATAATTGGAAGCAAACCATTATTTTTACCGTCGGTATTGCACTAGTTTTCTTCTTTCTTTATGTGGTTGCATGGGGATTTACAGCGCTTATTAAAAAATATTTTCCATCCAGGTGGCCGTATGTTTGGAGACAAGGATTAGCTAATTTATATCGGCCTAATAATCAGACCGTTATTTTAATTATATCAATCGGTTTGGGCACTGCGCTCATTGCAACGTTGTTTTTTGTGCAAGATATTTTAATTCAGCGTGTTAAACTGTCAGCCGAGCAAAATGAAGCCAATATTCTACTGTTCGACATACAGCCCTCTCAGCGTGATTCATTAAAATTATTAGCGCATGATGCAGGGTACCCCATCGTAGAAGAAGTACCTATTGTCACGATGACCATTGAAAGTGTAAATGGAACCACATTAAAAGATGTAATTAATGACTCTACTCAGACGATAAGTGCTCGCGCGTTTCGCGGTGAAATACGAGCAACGTACAGAGATTCTTTAATAAATTCTGAAAGACTTGTTCAGGGAGAATGGATTGGAGAAGTCGCCTCGAAAGATACAGCCATTGTTTCAATAGATAAGAATTATGCCGAACGAATCAATGTGAAGGTCGGGGACCAATTACGGGTGAATGTACAAGGATTGTCTATACCAGTAGTAATCAGTAGTATTCGCGAAGTTGACTGGAATCGATTTCAATCGAACTTTAGGTTAGTATTTGCAAAAGGCACTTTTGAGCATGCCCCCCAGTTTTATTTAATGATGAGTAAAGTTAAATCGGAACAGGAATCCATGCATTTTCAGCAGCAAATGGTGAGAAAATTTCCAAATGTTTCTATACTAGATTTAAATGTAGTTTTAAAGGTGTTAGGGGATATTTTGGATACCATTTCTTTCATCATTCAATTTATAGGGAGTTTTAGCATTTTAACAGGAATTGTCGTACTAATTTCATCCGTGCGAATCAGCAAATATCAACGATTAAAGGAAAACGTACTGTTAAGGACGCTAGGAGCCAGTAGCAAACAAATATATATCATAACCATCAGCGAATATTTCTTTTTAGGGTTGTTATCTGCTATTGCCGGTATTTTTATCGCCTTACTGGTCAGTAATATATTAGCGATAGGAGTATTTGAAACAAGTTTTATTCCCTCACTTGTATTTTTGATAGGTTTTGTGCTTTTTGTCGTAGCGCTGACTATTTTGGTTGGTCTGTTGAATAGTTTTTCAATCTTAAATCGTTCTCCTTTGGAGGCATTAAGGCAGCAATAACTGAGTTAGCCCTTTCTTGGTAGATCATTGGCGTACTTTAACCGGAAGAACTGGATGAGGTTGATTCCGTTTTGAATGCATGTATCACCATTTTTAAAACATGTTTAAACAAATAATAGGTTTCCCTTAGCGTCCATTCTTATAAAATACTTTTAAATCTGCAAAGAATTTGCTATCTTTGCACTTACTCCTTTCAAAAGGCTTAGGTCTGCTTCGCAATAGTTATACTCCTCTGCGCATTCAGATTATCATTAGTAGAGTATCATATAATTTTTCACATTTAACCCCTTTTAATGGCAAGAAATCAATTAACATTTAAGAAGAAAGAAAGAGCTAAAAAACTACAACAGAAGAAAAAGGAAAAGTTGGAAAGAAGAGAGCTTCATAAATCCAGCAATGATAAGGGTAAAGCATTGGAAGAAATGTTTGCTTATGTCGACGAATATGGCAATATTTCTAACACCCCTCCTGAACGTCGGTACGAATTTAAAGAAGAAGATTTAATGAGACCATCTGACCTAGAGGAAGATGAGTTCAAATTTGGAAAAGTATCTTATTATAATGATGCCGGACATTATGGTTTTATCAGAGATAATGTTACCAGAGAAACAGTTTACTTCAATGATAAGTTGGCAGGAACTATTTTAAAAATAGATCAAAAAGTTAAGTATAAGGCTATACGCTCTAAACAAGGGAACCAAATTTCTGAAATTGAAGTTTACGTTTAATCTTGAAAATACTCTAGTTTGAGTAGCATATTTTAGAGACCAATAACAAAATGGGGATGATAATATTATCCCTTTTTTGTTTATTAAATTATTTTACTCGATAACCTTGGATAACGATTAATTGATTGTCTAGATCAGTTGTGAAAAATAAATAACAATCACCACCATCCTTAATTTTGTGTTTTTTACGTATAACGTCCACTCGCTCAGGGAAATTTTTTGTAGAAATATTGGCTTTGGGCCAAGGATTATCCTTTTTAAAGGTTGCGTAGGGTAGTACTTTTTTAATTTGAAATATTCTACCTGGAAACGCATCATTAAGCTCGTGAGAACTATATAGGTGGGTGTGTTGATGAATTTTTCCCAGATTGTATTTCCTTCCAACACTTTTAAAGGCACCTGCCTTGGTAATACTTACATCCGGATCATATAAATATTCCTTTGGTTGCGTGTAAATATTTGTCGTATTTCGTTCACTTTCGTATGTGAACTCAAATTTTTGAAGTAGATTTTGATACAAACGAATAGCATAAATGGTCGGCTCACCTTGAAAACCTCGTTCCTGTACAAATAGTAATTCTTTACAATCATTATCCAAACTTATAATATAGACACTTCGTACATGGTTTAACGATTGGATTGCTGTGCTAATGTCTAATAAGGGAGAAAGTTTACTGATTACAGTTGGACTTACTTGAAAGAATAAATTTTGGTGATTTATGATATTGGGTTCACAGTCAGCTAATAAAAATACTTTTCCTTGATTTACTCTTCTGGAGGGATCTACATAAATATAATCAAAAGAATTAGGTTGACATTTCGTCAAATAATCGATACCATTTTCGGCAAGGCAGATGATGTTTGACACCCCTAACACGCCTGCATTATAAGCGACTATTTCAGATAGCTTTTGGTTAATCTCACAATGAATTATTTCTTTTGCTTCCTGAGCCATATAGCAGCTGTCGACCCCGAAACCGCCAGTGATATCAATTACTTTTGAATTCTTCTCAATCAGGTTTTGCTTAATGAGAGCAGTATGTTCTGAAGAACACTGTTCTAAATTAATTTTATTAGGATAATAAATGTGTTCGCTGTGTGCCCACGTGGGTAGTTTTCGAACAGCACGTTGCCAACCATCAATTTGTGTGGCAAGTTCAGCTGAACTAACTTTCAGAAAAGGACTTTTTTTCAAAGCGATATCGACCGGTGATTTTTCCCGATTTACTTTAATGAAACTTTGTACTTCCTTTTCTAAAATAAACCTATTCATCTTTATTCTTCACCAGCATTTGACATGTATAACTATCTTTTAATTCTCGTATGATCTCCTTATTTAACAATACTCGATTAATCGTTTCTTGATTATAGTATCGAATAGTAATTAATTCTAAACCAGTTGCTACAGAAACTTTGTAGCGTTTTTCCAATTGCTCTAATAACGACCATATATTTTCACCTGTATCATCTACGGCAACTGAGAAGCTAATGGCCGAGTTGTGCATCATGTTTATTTTGATACGATTTTTGTGAAATGCATCAAAGATATGACTAAGATTATCTTCTACAATAAAGGAAAAGTCTCGAGGTTGAATATTAATGAAAACTTGATTAACCTTAAAAATAAATGATGGAACCGGCAATGTTTGATTGGTAGTTTTGATTTGTGTCCCAGGTTCCTCTGGATTTAGGAATGATTTAACATGTAACACAATTTTTTTATTTTGTAATGGCTTGATTGTTTTGGGATGAATAACTGTCGCACCATAATAGGTCAATTCGATAGCATCGGTGTAAGACAATTCAGGGATTAATTCAGTTTTATCAAACCATTTGGGATCGGCGTTTAACACACCAGGAACATCTTTCCAGATGGTTATGTTTTCGGCATTTAAACTCGCGGCAAATATTGCTGCAGAATAATCTGAACCTTCTCGACCTAAAGTTGTGGTAAAATTTTCTGAGGTAGAGCCAATGAAGCCCTGTGTTATAACGATAGCTTCATCTAATATGCTTGGAAGGTACTTGCGCACTTTATCTTCTGTTTTTTCCCAATCAACTTTTGCCTCGGTGTAATTGTTATCTGTCTGAATATAATCTCTGGCATCTACCCATTGAACAGCAAGCCCCTGGTGTTTTGCGTACGCCGCTACTATTTTGGTCGAAACGATCTCACCAATCGATACAATCTGATCAAATAAATAGGTAAAATCATCTTGTAGTTCTTCCTCCAAAATCCATTCGATTTCTACAAATGTATTCGTGATCTCGTCAAAAATTGGGTGCGAAGCAGGAAATAGTTCTGTTAAAATCTGAAAATGCTCTTTTTTTAAGTTGTCTAATAACTCAAAATAGTCACCTTTTTGATTAACATAAGCGTCCGTTATATCAACGAGTTTGTTGGTTGTTTTTCCAATTGCAGAAACTACAATTAACAAAGGAGATTCCTTGTGCTTTTCAATGATTGAAACAATGTTTTTAATATTTTCAGCATTTTTAACTGAAGCTCCCCCAAATTTAAATACTTGCATGTATGCTAATGAATTGAATTGTAATGTGTTTTGATATTTTGTATGTAGTTTTTCCCTGTGTTAGTTAAATACTCTTGGATATCATCATAATTAATAATAAGCGTTGTCGTACCTGCAGCATAAGGTTTGATTTCATAAGGATTGTAATGAAACATAATGCCCTTCTTGGTTAAACCGAATGTTGCTGATAAAGCAAATTTTCCGTTTTCGAAAAAATAATTTTTATTCAGATTTGTCGTATCAGAAATTCCTTCATCATCACGGAATAATTTTTCTGCCATTTTTACAAAATCCACCATTTTATTTTCCGGAATAAAGGTTTTTAAGTCTAATTTTCGTGCACCTTCTAAATCATATATATTCCATATAGTAAATGAGTTTCCATGGGCCCCACCAGCGAATTCATAGGTTTGATTTTTAATACAGATAATTTGTGGTGTGTATAATTCAATATTTATAGTTGTTTCTTTCATCCAAGACAAAGGATATTGGACGTCGTTTTCTTCTACAAAAGACCCATAACCTTCTAAAAAGTTGCCCGTATATTGTTTTAAACTAGGCTCACCATCAATTAATATATTCTGGAGAATCAATTTATTCATGCTGCTATCTGAAAATTCAGGATAAGTAACTTGTGCATACGTCGTATCAACTTTACCTTCATTTTCTGTAAAATAAGGACTAATTTCTTTGACCACCTGCATTTTGTAAGCCAATGTATCTCCATGCTGATCGTGCGCACTATAATTTCCTTGTGCATTATCCTGCTTTGCGCTCTGACAGGACAATAAAAACACGATACTACTTAAAAATAAAATATAGGGGGTCGCTTGTCTTCTAAAAATTGATACTAACATTAATCCATTCTCCATCAAACTCAGTTTTATATTTTTTATAAAAATTAATTGCTGGTTCGTTCCATGACAGAACCTGCCATAACATCCCACTGTAACCCATTCGTTTTGCATAGCTTATCGTATGGTCTAGTAACAACTTGCCATAACCTTTATTCCGCATTTTTTGCGTCACAATTAGATCTTCTAAGTATAGTCTTCGACCCTTCCAAGTTGAATATCGAACGTAGTATAAAGACATGGCCACAATTTGTCCCTGATATTCGCCAACAAAAGCTCCCCAGACTGGATTTTCCCCAAATCCTGCTTCTGCAAATTCGTCCATGGATACAGTTACCTGCTCAGGAGCTTTTTCATATAACGCAAGCTCTTTTATTAATTCCAGTAAGCGGGGACAATCATCTTTTATGGCTGAACGTATCTTTAGCTCCATTTAATTAGCTTTAAAATGTTTTATTACTCGTTGACCAAATATAGTACTTCCTAACCTAACCATATTACTTCCCTGTTCAACCGCAGATTTGTAATCTGAGGACATACCCATAGAAAGCGTGTCGAAATTTTCGTCCTTTCTAAAAAATGTTACTTTAATGCCATCAAATAGCATTTTAAGTTCATAAAACTCTTCTTTCACTATTTTCTCATTTGGCGTATTACTCGCAATGCCCATGAGTCCACGGATTCGGATGTTTTTCAGCGCAGCAAATTCATCACTTCTTAGCAGTTCAATAAGCTCCGAATGATCTAAGCCAAATTTTGTATCTTCATCAGCGATATATACTTGTAACAGACAATCAATTACGCGGTTATTTTTTAAGGCATGTTTGTTAAGCTCAGCGAGCACTTTTAGCGAATCGATAGAATGCACCATTTTAACAAAAGGGGCGATATATTTAACCTTATTGGTTTGAAGATGTCCGATTAGATGCCATTCAATATCCTTTGGAAGTTCTTCATATTTCCCCAGCATTTCTTGTACTTGATTTTCCCCAAAGTCACGTTGCCCCGCTTGGTAAGCCTGCAAAATATCCTCAATTGGTTTGGTTTTTGAAACAGCTATAAGTTTAACGCCGATTGGAGATAATTCGCCTTGTAATTCTTGAATGTTTGTCTCTATACTCATGATAAAAGAATCGCTTTGATTAATTTTTCGGAAAGCTATATGCAAGCTTTTCCGTATTTTTGTACAAATTTACGAAATGCAACGATTAATACTTTGTTTAGCGCTGTTTTTTATATTCACCTCATGTAAGAAACAACTCCCAAAGGGCATTATTTCTGAAAATGAAATGATAAACCTCATGGCGGAGGTGCATATACTGGATGGGTACATAAGTTCATTATCCGCAGATAGTGGGAAAAAGGTAATTGATCCTTTGTATAACGACCTATTTTTGAAATACCAGCTAGATTCAGCTTCCTTTAAAAGCAATGTGGAATTTTATTACGCTGATCCAAACTTGACGGTAAAAACCTATGATCAAATAATTAAAACGCTGGAACAAAGAGAAAAAAAGTATTATCAGGATGATTCATTAAAGAATGCAATTCAACAAGATAGCATCAATCGTGCTATGAGAATGCGCTCTAAAATGGCGGCATTAAATGAGATGATTGTTAATGCTTTAGCGGATTCCGGAAAGTTAACCATTGCGGAATATACGAAGAGAATGTATAGTCATAGCCCTTTAGAACACCTATGGGATAGAAATATATTGACTAAACCAGTTCAGCGCGATACAACAAAAACAGTAAAAGATTCCACTAAAAGTAATATAATACCTGAAAAAGTAGATTCAGTTAAAGATAGCATACATATCCAAAGGCCTAAAGTACCGCAGAATTCACCAAATTTGCGAAGTAAACCGGTACTTCGACCGAAGGATAGACCCATGATAGTTCAATAATGATATACCCCAAGAACGTAGTAGAGAAGTTAGGTTTTACCGAAATAAAAGAACTTATTAAAGCTAAATGCTTAAGTGAGCCCGGCAGAGAATTGGTTGAAAAGATCCAGCCACAAATAAAACCTGAGCTCATCGATCGATTTCTTCGTCAAACCCAGGAATTTAAAAATTTATTGGAGCATGACTCGCCTTTACCTTTAGATCACTTTTATCCTTTGAAAACCATTATTGAAAAGGCAAGGGTAGAAGGGGCTTATCTATTGGAGGAAGAGTTTCATAGAATTCTGCTATCGTTAAGAACTGTTTTTGCTGTTATTAGGTTTTTTAATGAGCGGGAACAACAATATCCTAATCTGGAATTACTATTCGAGCATCTTCCAATTGAAAAAAACATAATTCGTAGTATTGAAGCCGTGATAGATGATCGGGGAAGAATGAAAGATAATGCTTCGAAAGTGTTGTTAGCGATTACCCAGCAAATTCAAAAATCTGAACAGGAAGCTAGAAAAAAAATCGACGAAGTTTTTAAAAAAGCCCAACAAAGTGGGTGGACAGCTGATGGGAATTTAACGATTCGCGGTGGACGGTTGTGTATTCCTATTTTAGCGGAAAATAAACGTAAAATTAAAGGTCTCATTCATGATGAATCCGCCACAGGACAAACAGCATTTATAGAGCCTGAAGAAGTGTTTCATCTCAATAATAAAGTGCGAGATTTAGGTTTTGAAAGAAATCGAGAAGTTATTAAAATTCTCACCGCATTAACCACGGAGTTACGACCGCATGTACCTTTACTTTTATCTTATCATGGATTGCTCACCAAGATAGACTTTGTACGCGCTAAGGCCTTATATGCAATTGATATCGAAGCGCAAATGCCAGAACTATCAAGAAAAGCGGAAGTATACTTAGAGAATGCCAGACATCCATTGCTATTGTTGGGATCTAATCAACATGAAAAACATACTGTCGTACCCTTAAATTTACGGATTGATGAACAGGACCGGGTTTTACTTGTATCGGGACCGAATGCTGGTGGCAAGTCCGTCTGTATGAAAACCGTTGGACTCTTACAACTGATGTTTCAATCTGGCCTTCTTATTCCATGCGAACCGACTTCCAAATTAGGTATATTTAATCAAATATTTGCTGATATTGGGGACGATCAATCTATTGATAGTGACCTAAGTACATACAGCGCGCACCTGTCCAAGATGAAATATTTCACGCAATTTTCTAATCCGAAAACATTGGTTTTAATTGATGAGTTCGGGACTGGTACAGATCCGCAATTTGGAGGGCCAATCGCTGAGGCTGTTTTGGAAGTTTTAAATAAAAAAATGATTAGAGGTGTCATCACCACGCATTATTCAAATTTAAAATTATTTGCGACTCATGCCCCTGGTATTGAAAACGCGTCTATGCTTTTTGATAATGAAGCCATGAAGCCTCAGTACATTTTGCAAGTTGGAAAACCAGGGAGTTCCTATGCCTTTGAAATTGCCCAAAATATCGGACTTTCAAAAGAAGTACTTCAACTAGCAAAACAGAAGATTGGTGTGCAACAAAAGAAGGTTGATACCTTGTTAGTTGATTTGGAAAGAGAAAAAAAACAGGCTTTTGACACAAAAATCGCGATCAATTTAAGAGAAAAGGAATTGATGTCTCAACAGACAGAACTGAATGAATTAAAAGGCTATTTAGAAGAAAATAAAAGACAGCTTTTAAAGCAAGCCAAAGAAGAAGCAAGGGAAATTCTTAAAAACGCGAATAAATTAGTTGAAAATACCATTTCTGAAATTAAAGCTAATCAGGCCGATAAAGATAGAACAAAGGAGTTGCGTGCTGGATTGCAAGACGCAACAAATAATTTAAAGGAAAAACAGCAAAAAGAACCAAAAAAGATTGATACTCCAGCGACTGATACCGATTTATTTGAAATTGGCGACTGGGTAAGGCTAATTGACACCGGGAATGAAGCACAGATTATTGAAATAGCGAAGAATAATTTGATCTTGGCTCTAGGTGATTTGCGAACCGTTGCGAAAAAAAATAGGGTGGAAAAATTAAGAGGGAAAGAAAAATCAAAAGCAAGTAAACGATTTAGATCTATCGCCACAGAAAGTATAGCTGACTTTCATCCAGAAATAGATGTGCGTGGATTAAGAACGGAAGACGCGCTACAGAAATTGGAGGTAATTCTGGACCGGGCAGTTATGATTGGTTATCCTTCTTTGAAAATTATTCATGGAAAAGGGGATGGGATTCTCAGAAGATTTATACGCGACTATTTGAGAAAATATAGTCAAATTAGCAGGTTTGAAGATGAACATGTTGACCGTGGTGGAGACGGCATCACTTATGCTTATTTTGAATAACCTAGTTTACGTAAATTAAAAATCCAAGCTCTTTTGATGTAAACACCATGTAGATCGTCCCGCTCATCGTAAATACTGATTAACGCGTTGATTTTTTTAAATTAATGGATCAACCAGCGTCGAATATTAGCTTGTGGAAGAGGAAGAAGATACAAAAAAAAGAAAAACTTTTCCACATTTAGCTCAATGTTAAATTTTGTTAAAATATCAATAAATTATTCGTTTTGTTGATATTATTTTAAATAATCCTGCTTTATTTTCATAAAAATTACCGCTAACCCGCTTTTTGTTTTCATAAAAATTTAGGAATACTCCAAATTATTGGTTGTGAGTATATTAAGTTTATGTTAAGTCCTATTAAAGTCACATAGACTTTCTATTTTTGCCTGAAAATAAGAACAACCATATGAAGAAATCTCTACTTTTCTTTGCTTTGGTACTTGCGAGTTATGGAACCATACAAGCGCAAGTAACCACGAGTAGTATGACCGGAATTGTTACTCAAAATTCTGGATCTGCGACTGTAGGAGCTACAATTAAAGCTACCCACACACCATCCGGAACTTTGTACTCAGGTTCTGCAAATGAATCCGGACGTTTTAATCTTGCTAACATGCGTGTTGGTGGGCCTTATCGCATTGAAGTGACGTATGTAGGCCAAGATCCAATTGTTTACAATGATGTCTACATCCAATTAGGACAACCATTTATTTTGAATCCTGTATTTGGAGAAGAATCAGGAACCACAATTGATGAGATAACGATTCTTGGAAGAAGGTCAGGTGAAGAGAAAACAGGAGCTTCAACTGTCATTGGAAAAGAGCAGCTAGAATCGATGCCTACTTTAAGTAGAAGTTTACAGGATTTCACGCGTTTAACCCCGCAAGCAACAGGAAGTAATTCTTTTGGCGGCGCCAATAATCGGTATAACAATATTACCATTGATGGTGCGGTTAATAACGATGTATTTGGTTTAGCTGGTTCAGGTACTCCTGGTGGTCAAGCGAGTACGCAACCTATTTCTTTGGATGCAATTCAGGAAATTCAAGTTGTTTTAGCACCTTACGATGTAAGTCAAGGTAACTTTACTGGTGGTGGTGTGAATGCGGTTACGCGTTCAGGAACAAACACGGTTGAAGGGTCTATTTATACATTTTTCAGAAATGAAAATACCATTGGTAAAAATGTTTTTACTGGCGAAAGATCCAGTAAATTTTCAGATAACCAGTTTGGTTTTAGAGTTGGCGGTCCGATTGTAAAGGATAAATTATTCTTTTTTATTAACGGCGAAATGGGCCGGAGAACAGCACCTTTAGCGAATAATGCTGGAGAAGCTGGGTCCGCAATCAGCTTAGAAACGGCAAAGCTTATCGCTGATCATACATTGAGTGAGTATGGCTACGATGTGGGTTCATATGGACCAACCGATGCACAAACGCAAAACAATAAGATATTCACCAAATTAGATTGGAATATTAATGATAAGCATTCTTTGTCAGTTAGATACAACTACATTGATGCATTTGATGATAATATTAGCAGAAGCTCGTCCGCCTTTAGATTTGGTAATAATGCGTACAAATTTGCCAACAAACAACATGTTGCCGTAGCAGAGTTAAGAAGTAATTTCAGCAATCGTTTCTCCAATAATTTAATCGTTGGGTATTCTTCAATTAAAGATAATAGGGATCTTGCTGGCGGTTTGTTCCCTCAAATCACTATTAAAAATATTGATGGGAAATCTTCTAATTCAGCTGACTTTGGTTCGCAAAGAAGTTCAGTGGCTAACGAATTAGATCAAACAACTTTTGAATTTACAGACAATTTTAAATGGTATGTTGGTAAGCATACATTCACATTTGGTACCCACAATGAATTTTTTAGTTTCAGAAATTTATTCATCAACAACTTAAATGGTCGTTGGGATTTCACAAGTGTGGAAGATTATATAGCGAACATCCCAGAGCGTGTTCGTGCAACTTATTCGCTTATAGAAGGTGAAGATCGCCCATCTGCTGCATTCAGTGCTGCCCAATTAGGCTTTTACGCACAAGGAGAGTCCGAAGTGCTTAACAATTTGAAATTGACGTACGGACTACGTGTTGATGTTCCTATTATTAGTGATAAACCAGCAAGAAATGAAAAAGTGGAAGCTTCTTTTCCGGGGTATAGTACAGATCGTACACCAAGTGGGAAATTATTGTGGGCTCCTCGCTTAGGGTTTAATTACGATGTACAAGGTGATCGCTCCATTATCCTGCGAGGTGGTGCTGGAATATTTACAGGCCGTGTTCCATTTGTTTGGTTGTCAAACCAATTTTCAAACAGCGGTATGTTATTTGGAACTGTTGATGCAAAAGATGGTGCTATTAATCAAGGGAATGGTTTTGATCCTAATATTGAAAACCAAAAAAATATGGGTGCTGGATCTACGCGTGCTGAGATTAACTTAGTGAATGAAGATTTCAAAATTCCGCAGGTTGCTCGTTTTAATTTAGCGGGAGATTTTAAATTACCTTATGGTATAACAGCTACTTTAGAAGGGATTTATTCGAAAACTATTAATAACATCGTGTACTCTGATCTTAATATTAAAGAATCTACGACTCCTATCGCAAGTGATCTAACAAACGGTGCAGATACGCGTATCAGTTATGCTGGTGATCGGGTTAATTCTGCAGATTTTACCAATGTGATTTTAATGGACAATTCCAACAAGGGATATACTTATAGTTTAACCGCGCAATTACAGAAATCATTCACTAATGGACTTAACGCCATGGTAGCTTATACTAATGGAGGGGCAACGTCTGTAAATGATGGCGCTAGTAGTACCGCGCTTTCCAATTGGGAATATGTTCAAACAGTGAGCAATCCAAATAACCCCTTATTATCCAACTCTATCTTTAATATTAAGCATCGTGTTATTGGTAATGTTGGTTATTCCATTTCTTACGGAAATGATAAGTTATTCTCTACCGGAATTAATTTATTCTATGCTGGAAATTCAGGACAACCCTTTACGTATTTATACAACGGGGACTTAAATGGTGATGGTGCTTTTGGAAATGATTTGTTATATGTGCCAAGTGCTGCTAATGAGATTAATTTAGTTGACATTAAAAATAGTGCTGACCAGGTAACCGCCACAGCAGCGCAACAATGGGATGCCCTTAATGCCTACATTGATTCAGACGAATATTTGAGCAGTAGAAGAGGTCAATATGTGGAAAGAAATGGTTCGTTTATGCCTTGGCAACACCAATTCGATTTACGTATTACGCAAGACTTAGGAACCATGATTAAAGGCACAAAAAATAGGTTGCAATTAACTTTTGATATTTTCAATGTTGGTAACCTACTGAATAAAGAATGGGGAAGAAACTATTACGTTAGTAATCAAGCATTGTCACTTATAAGTTATAATAAGGGTGGTTATACTTTTAAAGCGCCAACGGATAATAAGCCATATTCAACGAATGATCTTGGTTCAAGATGGCAGGGACAAATAGGAATACGCTATATTTTCAATTAGTTTCAAAAAATAATATCATACTAAAAAGGAATCCCAAAACTGCTGTTTTGGGATTCCTTTTTTTTAACAAATTTTTATACAGATTAAAAATTCGGTTTAAGTAAATATTTATCATAGAACCGGAATATGTGTTCTGCTGCTTCCTCTGCAGAATCTACTAATCGATATAGATTTAAATCTTCAGCACTAATGTTACGGTTTTCCAGCATAGTGGATTTAATCCAATCAATCAGGCCAGACCAATATTCGGTACCAACAAGTACAATAGGGAATCGTGCAATCTTTCCTGTTTGAATAAGCGTAATGGCTTCAAAAAGTTCATCCATTGTGCCAAAACCGCCAGGCATAACAATATAACCTTGCGAATATTTCATGAACATAACTTTACGAACAAAAAAGTAATTGAATTCTAAAAGCTTGTCTCTATCAATATATTTATTATGAAATTGCTCATGAGGAAGTTCTATATTTAAACCAACTGATTTACCACCTGCATTATAAGATCCCTTATTCGCAGCCTCCATTATCCCTGGACCGCCACCAGAAATTACCCCATAACCACGATCAGCTAATAAGCGTGCGATCTCCACGGTCATTTTGTAATATTTATGTTCATCAGGTGTTCTTGCGGATCCAAAAATGGAAACACATGGACCAATTTTAGCTAATTTCTCAAAACCATCCACAAATTCTGACATGATCTTAAATATCTGCCAGGAATCTTTTACTTTTATTTCTTGCCAATTTTTATTGGCAAATGAATTTCTGATTTGATCTTCTTTAACCATCTTTTATTTATATAGTAATTTACAAAACGTACTTTAATTTTCAAAGAACGTTCAATACATGTAAGATAAGATTTTATCTTAAAAATTGTGAAACCTACACCATGTTTTTTCTTTATTATGTGCCTATTGATTTCTTGTTTTATATGATTTTTTTTCGATTAATATTTTCGTAATTTTGATCAATGAATTATTCATCAAAACTGTTAGAACAAGCTGTTGAGGAGTTTGGTAAATTGCCGGGTGTAGGAAAAAAAACTGCCCTACGGTTAGTTTTACACCTCTTGAAGCAGTCAGATGCTGAAGTGAATAGTTTTACGCAATCTCTTGATCGATTAAAGACCGATATTAAGTATTGCCGTACCTGCTTTAATATTTCTGATTCTGATGTTTGCGAAATTTGTAATTCATTAAAAAGAGACCGAGGATTGGTTTGTGTAGTGGAGGACACCAGAGATGTGATGGCGATTGAAAATACAAATCAATATAATGGTGTTTACCATGTATTGGGTGGGTTGATTTCACCAATGGAAGGGATTGGCCCCGCTGACTTAAAGATTGAAGGATTAATTGATCGTGTTAAATCTACGCAGGTGAATGAAGTCATTTTGGCTTTAAGCGCAACGATGGAAGGCGATACCACCATTTTTTATCTTTACAGAAAACTGAAAGAATTTAATATTGAAATTAGTACGATTGCAAGAGGTATTGCTTTTGGAGGTGAGTTGGAATATGTGGATGAGATAACCCTTGGTCGATCGATTACAACACGGGTTCCTTACGAACGTAATGTAGGCTAATTAACCTTCATTTTATGGATTATCCAGTAGAAACCTATACTAGTACAGATTAATATAGCTCCTGTTATTGTCCACAGCGTTTGATACCCAAACCGTTCCACCGTGAAGGTTCCTAAATAGGGAGAGAAAATAGTTGCTGCGGCAAAAGCTAGCGAATTAAATCCCATGTAAGCACCTTGCGTTTCCTGAGTTGATCGATTAATAGCAACCGTTGCCATGAAAGGTAGGGTTAACATCTCTCCTGTTGAGAGAATAAATACAGCAAAATATAACCAAGCAATGCCCAGGTTTACATTTAAAATGAGATAGGATATTCCAACTAAGGCTGTACCAAAGAATAAAATCTGACGTATTGAAAACTTATTTTCTACCGCGTGAACCAGTACCATCTCAAAAAGAACAATAACAAATCCACTAAAACCTAGAAGTAAACCTATCTGATCTGGTTGAAGGCCATAAATGTCTTTATAGAATAAGGGTAATGTACCCAATAATTGAAGAAAGGACATGGAAAAAAGGCAACAGAATAAATTGAAAATTATAAATAAGCGATCCGTATATGCATTTTTTCTAGGACTTTTATCCCGTTCACTCTCTTTAGGCTTTAGTTGTATATTTTGGGTTTGCGGTGTTCTGTTCTTAAAAAAATAAATAAAAACGATCGCAGCGCAACCTGCCGCTATCGCATTCCCATAAAAGATCCAATCATAGGAGAATTTTGCAAGGAATCCACCCATGGCCGGGCCAATGGAAAAACCAAGGTTGATTGCCATTCTATTTAATGAATACGCTTTGGTGATATTTTCGGGCTTAGCATACCGCGCAACTGAAACAGAGTTGGCCGGTCTAAAAGTATCTGAAACTAATGATAACACGAAAATCATTAGGGCCATTCCTTCAAAAGTTTTAAAATTCGGCAGAATTATAAATATGGGGATGACCAGAATCAAACTCCAAGTTTGAACTTTAAAGTTTCCAAATCTATCCGTTAACCACCCACCTAGCCATGAGCCACAAACAGATCCTAATCCGTAACATCCTAATACTAAACCTATTTTTGTGATGGAAAAACCAAGTTCAGCAGACATGTAAATCCCTAAAAAAGGAATGACCATAGCTCCGGTCCGATTGATTAACATCACCAATGCTAATAACCAAGCAGCAGGGGATAAGCCACGGTAGGAATTAATGTAAAATCTGAATAATGTTTTCAATTATAATGATTAATAGAATGTATATATATTTTTACTATTTCTATATTAAGCGAGTAATTTATCGATTGATTCATCAAGTAAATAATTTGTGGATTGAATATTTTGTATCTCTTTATTTTTATTAAAAATAAAATCAATTCTACCAAGATTAATACCTGATTTTCCGGTTTGATTAATCAGCGTGATTTTACCAGCTAGATTTTTTACCTGGGTTGGTTTCTTTAGAAAAGTATGTGTATGACCACCAATAATTAAGTCAATATCTCTCGTGTTTTTTGCCAACATTAAATCCGAAACCTGATCATTCTCATATTGATAACCGATATGTGAAAGACAAATAATTAAATCGCACTTATGTTGGTTTTTGAGTTTATCGGTCATTTTTCGTGCCACCTCAATAGGGTCTGAAATTTTCATACCCTTATAACTATTAGGGTCTACTAAACCTGCTAAATCAACACCTACTGCAAATAATCCTATTTTTACATGTTCTCGATTGAAAATAACATATTCTTTTGTTTTACCCTCCATGATGGTTCCAGTAAAATCATAGTTGGAAGAAATGAAGGGGAATTTTGCCTGATCAAAGTGTTTTAAAAGACCCGGCAAACCGTTGTCGAATTCATGATTTCCAAATGTGCCTGCATCGTAGCCTAAATTAGACATTAATTCCAGTTCTAATTTTCCCTCAAAAACATTAAAATAAGGGGTGCCCTGGAAAATATCTCCAGCATCAAATAATAAAACATTCTTTTCCTGGTTTCTTATTTTTTTTAGCAGGGTGCTGCGACGAGCAACACCACCTAGACCTTGAAATCTGCCACCGTCCATAGGAAAAGGATCAATTTGACTATGAACATCATTGGTGTGTAAAATCGTAATTTTCACATTCTTTTCTTTCCCAAAACCTACTAGAGGTATATTGGCAAGGGTAGTAGTAGCTCCTAGAGCTAGCAGACCTTTTAAGAAATTTCTTCTATTGAATGATCTTAATTCTTCCATCTAAATGTGATTCAACTTTTTTACCTTCTTTGGTTAGTTCCCGAATATATTCAATTAACGACTCTCTTACCCTGCTTTGAGAGGTGAATTTAAGAATTGGATTTCCTAAGCCCTGGACATGATCGCCGCCATTAGCAATAAAATCATAAGTAATCATTTTATATGTTTTGTCCGGGTCGATCGGCTGATTATTGATCAGAAATTCAACCATTTTTTTTTCCTTAATAACCATTTTTATGTTGCCAACTGGTTGACCATTACTTTGTGCTATAAACTCACCGAGCGTCATTACATCAGATCCTTTTAATTCTAATATGGTAATTAGGTTCTCGAACGGCATCAAAGAAAATACGCTTCCAATGGTGACATCACCTTTACTAATACTAGATCGAATTCCATCCTTGGTGGCTAAAGAAAAAGTCACCTCAGGATCTATTTGGCGTCCAACTGCTAATAAGGCGTCGGAGAAAAAATTGCTCAACTCGGTCTCTGGTAAATTTCGATTATGTAGCATTTCGAGCGGAGCATCACCAATGACTTCGTTCATTGCTGCTTCTAGCTGTTCACGATAAGGGGAAATGTAATTATCAATAGCCGAATCTGCAAGCAGTGAAGAGTTTATTGTAAGCATTTCTTCATTCCTAGATTGAATTTGGTACTGACCAGTTTTGCAAGAGGATATTGTTAAAAAAATAGAAAAGTAGAGAAGAGTTAATAAGCTTGAAAGGAGAGTTCTCATGTCAGATAATTATACACAAAGGTATTAAGAAAGGCTAATATTATAAAATATTTTAATAATATTATCACCTTGATACATAGGTGAATAAAACGACATTAGTAAATGCAGAAAAAAGAAAAAGGTTCAATATTTAAAAGGGGTATATTTAAATATTGAACCGTAAGAAAAACCTATTTTTCAGTTTTGATTATTTACTGAGTTTTGTCAATTTTATAGAGTTTACCTCCGTCAGTAACTGCGTATAGGGCGCCATCTTTCCCTTGAATAACATCCCTAAATCTTTGACCTTCTTTCACTAATAATCGCTCTTCACCAACAACCTTGTTGTTTTCTATGACGAGTCGAGCAATATGTGTACTGCTCAATCCACCTATAAACAAATTGTTTTCCCATTCAGGTATATTAGAACCAGTATAAAAAGTCATACCACTTGGTGAAAGAACTGGATCCCAATAATATACAGGTTGTTCTAAGCCATCCTTTTGTTGAATCGGTGGATTTCCAACTGGATCACCCTTATATTCGATACCATAGGTGATCGTTGGCCAGCCATAATTATTACCAGGCTTAACTAAATTTAATTCATCTCCACCTCTTGGACCAAATTCGGTATTCCATAACTCACCGGTAGTAGGGTGGATGGCTATGCCTTGAACATTTCTATGGCCATAGCTGTATATTTCTGGACGGGCATCGGCATTTCCTTCAAATGGATTTCCTGTAACGGCTTTACCATCCTTGGTGATATGTAAAATTTTTCCTAATGCAGATTTTAAATCTTGAGCCTGTGGACGTGTTTCCAAATCAGAACGTTCTCCTGTGGTGACAAATAAATTACCAGCTTTATCGAAAATAATGCGTCCTCCGTAATGTAGTTTTCCGTCGTAAGTAGGAAGCGCTTGATAAATGACTTCTGCATTTTCAATTGTTTTTTCATCATCCGCTAATTTACCTTTACCTACTGCGGTATGATTTCCACCTGCAACTGGTTCTGAAAAGACCCAATAAACCATGCGGTTAGTTTGAAAGTCAGGATCTAGTGTCACACCCAATAATCCACCTTGTCCTTGCGCGTCAACTTTTGGAAGTCCGGTAATGGCTTCACTTAATTTTCCGGTTGCCGGATCAGCTATACGAAGTGTTCCTTCTTTTTCCGTGATTAAGAGTCTGCCGTCTGAAAATGAAGTTATACCCCATGGAGACTTTAATCCTTCAAGAACAACTTTTGACTCAAATGGTGTACTGGTTTTTACCCCTGCGATACGCGTCTGCCCTTCGAAAGCAGGTTTGTAATCGGCGTTTCCTTTATTTGTTTCAACAGGTGGATACTTGGTTGTATCCTGGCCAACAGCAGTTGAGTCATCATTGCTTTGACCGTTCGAATCTACTCCCGAGCATGAGATAAATGCTGTAGCAGCTGCAAAAAACAAAACATTTGAAAATCTTTTTTTCATGAAGATATATGGTTAAGTGTTGTTAAATTAAAATTATTTATTCAATTATATTCAGGTCTTTTTGGAAAGTTTGCCACATGTGCATATTTTGGTCCCATGTTTATTAAAACTTCTTTCCATAATTGCTCTCCTTGCTGAATAAATGCAAGATCTACATTAAAAGAGTTGTTAACTGCCCAAGAATTTTGTTTAATTTCCGCATCAAGCTGTCCGGCTTGCCATCCACAATAACCAATAAACATTTTTACTTCAGCAGGAGATAATAAATTTTGGTTGAATAATTCAAATAACCGATCATAGTCGCCTCCCCAATATAAGTCCTCGAAGAGATGAGTCCCACTTTGAATCTTATCATATGCTCTGTGGATAAAAAAGACAGACACGGTTTCAACCGGACCGCCTATGTATAATGGAATATTTTCATTTTCGACATCATCAATAAAATCGGAAAGACCGAAGGTTGAATTTTGATTTAAAATAAGTCCCACTGTTTGCAATTTTGGATCGTGTTCACAGAGGAGTATAACGGACCGTTCGAATGTCTCATCGAGCATAAACGGTTCTGATAATAATAGACTACCACGATGTGGATTTAATTCATTAAACATATCGATATGGTAAGTTATTTGTCAAAATTATACAATTATGTTCTTAATTACATTGTAAAATAGCAATAATTTTATAATCCTGTTCTATAAAAAATGGATATTTGGTTAAGTTTGTAAATAAATTGATCAACCATGTCTATTGAACGAAAAGAAATTGCAGCTATCAGAGAGGACTATGTAAAGAGCAGCTTAAGTAAATCAGATGTATTATCTGATCCACTTAACCAATTTTCAAAATGGTTTCAGGAGGCTTTAACAAGTGATGTAATAGAACCAACTGCGATGATCCTTTCTACAGTTTCACAAGAAGGATACCCTTCCTCACGGGTTGTTTTATTAAAAGATATTAGTGAAAATGGATTGAGTTTTTTTACGAATTACGGAAGTCGTAAAGGGGTGGAAATGATAAATAACCCGCATGTTAGCGTACTTTTCTTTTGGCCTGAACTTCAACGTCAGATTAGAATAGAAGGGGAGGTGGAACAATTACCCGCAGCTGATTCCGATGAATATTTTGCATCACGACCGAGAAACAGTCAAATAGGCGCTATTGCTTCAGCGCAAAGTCAGGTAATAATAGATAGGCGTGAACTAGAAAATCAGGTAAGTAGCCTAGAAGAAAAATATAAAGATGAACAACATATTCCTAGACCAAATTTTTGGGGTGGATTTTTGTTAAAACCGTATCGGTATGAATATTGGCAAGGTAGAAGTAGTAGGTTGCATGATCGAATCATATACGAAATGGATAAGAGTAACTGGATTATCAAACGAATTGCACCGTAAAATATGTTAGCAGAAATAAAACAACAGATTGATAAAAACATTGGTATGGAGGCTGTTGTGGAAATCCATGAAACCGGCCTACAAGGAGCTATATATGTCGATTCAGCGTATTTGGTAGAAGTCTGCCAATATTTACGGGATACGGAAGGTCTATATTTTGATTTTTTAGCGAATGTAACAGCGGTGGATTTTTTTCCGGAGGATTTCTTTGAAGTTGTATATCACTTGACTTCAATACCGTACCAAAAGCAACTGACACTTAAAGTAAAGCTTACTTGCAATCGAAATTTGGATGAGTTACCTGAGGTGAATTCTGTTTCGCATATTTGGCGAACTGCCGACTGGCATGAACGAGAAATATTCGATTTAATGGGAGTATTCTTTAAGGGACACCCCGATATGAGAAGAATTCTAATGCCAGATGATTGGGAAGGACATCCTTTACGAAAAGATTACCTCGATCCGGAGTTATATCATAATATACCTGTAAAATAATAACTATGAATCAACGCTACAACCAAGGTTTGATAAATTATCAGAACCGAATTAAAGAAGTGTCTTCGCAAGAAATGGTTATTAACATGGGACCTCAACATCCTTCCACACATGGGGTTCTTCGCTTGGAATTAATTACTGATGGAGAAATCGTAAAAGATATTATTCCTCATCTGGGTTATTTGCACCGATGTTTTGAGAAACATGCAGAATCAATGAATTATGCGAAAACAATTCCCTTTACAGATCGCTTAGATTATCTGTCTTCTATGAATAATAGCCACGCCTTTGTCATGGGGGTAGAGCGGATGTTGGACATTCAAGATAAAATTCCAAAACGAATTGAATACATACGGGTTTTAGTGTGTGAGTTAAACCGCATAGCCTCACATCTTATTGCAATAGGAACTTATGGGATTGATATTGGAGCGTTTACTCCCTTCATGTGGTGCTTCCGCGATCGTGAACATATTATGAACATGTTAGAATGGGCATCAGGCTCCAGAATGTTGTATAATTATATTTGGGTAGGCGGTCTTTTCTATGATTTACCAGTCAATTTTGAGGAACGATGCGAAGAATTCGTTGCATACTTTAAGCCTAAATTGATTGAATTGGATGACCTGTTATCAAATAATCAAATTTTTATTCAGCGGACGGCTAATATAGGAGCTTTACCGGCATCAGTAGCGATTAATTACGGTTGTAGTGGACCCATGTTGCGGGCGTCGGGAATTAAATGGGATTTACGCCGTGTAGACGGATATTCCGTATACCCAGAGCTTGATTTTGAAATACCGGTTGGTAAAGGAGAAATGGGAACTATTGGGGATTGTTGGGATCGTTATAAAGTACGAGTTGATGAAGTAAAAGAATCTATCAAAATAATTGAACAATGTATTGGTAGATTGAAAACGGACTATAAACGAAAACCAGAATTTGATCCTCGTGCCCTTGTGCCAAAGAAGGTGAATCTTAAAGCACAAGACTATTATGTTCGTGCCGAAAACCCGAAAGGGGAGCTGGGATTTTATTTTGTAACTTCAGAAAGAACCGACATTCCTAAGCGAGTAAAAGCAAGAGGGCCAAGCTTTAATAACTTGTCAGTATTACCTGAATTAGGGAAAGGAGTACTTATAGCCGACTTAATTGCTATTTTAGGTTCTATTGATATTGTGCTTGGTGAAGTCGATAGATAATATAATCATGCAATAAAACGCAAAAATAATTGCGATTAATACTTAATATTTCTATATTTGTTATCTCATAATTTAAGTTTATAATTGGTTAATACTAAAGGGAGCAATTGCCAGATTGTTCCCTTTTTTTCGTTTTTATTACCTTAATTTAAATCAACATTCGCTTCGATCCATGCACCTCAAATCAAGAGATTGATGAAAATGTTATGGCATTAAATAAGAATTTTTGTGTAAATTTAACTAACCAAGAAAAATCCATTATATACTAAACCTATCACCATGTTTAAGTTCATTCAATTTGCTGGGATATTCCTAGTTTGTCTTCAATCTGTTTTTTCAAATTTCTGTTTTAGCCAGTCAAAGGAAAGCCCTTTAAAAGTTATTTTTGAAACTGATGTTGGTAATGATATTGATGATGCTTTAGCGCTGGACCTTTTATATAAATATCAGGATGAAGGCAAAATTAATTTGTTAGCAATTAGTAACAATAAAAATAATAAGCATAGTATTCCTTTTTTGGATATAATGAATAAATGGTATGGTTATCCCGATATTTCCTTAAGTACCGTTAAAGATGGTGCAAATTCAGAAGGTGATGCCCGAAATTATGCCGAATTAACCCTAGGTTTTAAACGAAACGGCGTCTTAGCATTTCCTTCAACAGTAAAAGACGAACAGACCATTAATTCGGTTGACATGTATAGGGAACTTTTAAGTAAACAAGAAGACTATTCCGTCATCATAATATCAGTTGGTTTTTCAACCAATTTAGCACGACTCTTATCCAGTGACGCAGATGAATATAGTGCTTTAAATGGCGAGGAATTAATCGCTAAAAAGGTGAAATTTTTAAGTGTAATGGCCGGTAATTTTGATCCGCAGCAGGGGGAACGCTTTGTTGAATATAATGTTTCAAAGGATGTAAATTCTGCTAGATCAGTATTTGATAAATGGCCAACCGATATTTATGTTAGCCCTTATGAATTAGGTGATTCCATAAAATACCCAGGTAGCAGTATCGCTAACGATTTTACTAATTTGAATCCCCATCCTTTGATTGTTGCCTATGAATTCTATAATAAGATGCCTTATGACCGATCAACTTGGGATTTAACTTCTGTGCTATTTGCCGTTGAAGGAGACGATTCTACCTACTTTAATATTTCTAAACCTGGTGTCGTTAATCTTGATAAGGAAGGAAGGACATTTTTCGAAGAGGGGGCGGGTAAACACTTCATTCTATCGGCAAGTTCCAGCCAGCAAACGCAAATATTAAATAGGTTTTTGGAATTAATACGGCGAAAACCTAAATATAAATAATTCAATATTTATTTTTAGTGGAGCTTGAGGTGCAGTGAAAATTTCAACGGAACTTCTACGAGTAGATTAATGACTAAGGTTATCCATAATAAAAGATATCCTGTTTTCAATACTAACCAGAGGCAGTTCTATTATATCGTAGTCAAACTTAGTATATAGCTGTTTAATCCAATTGTATGTTTCTACTGCTTGTTCCCAAGTTTGTTTTCTTTCTTGGTCATTGGTATAGATTTGTTTCCATGGTGGTAATAAGAATACTTTCGAGTTGTACCGGTATTTCCTAGCATAATCATTCCATAAGGTGGGGTAGAGTAAATCCTCCATCTCAGCATAAGCAATGCAGTCTATAATACCTCTATCAAAGAAGCAAGTTTTTTTTGTATTAAGACGAACAGTTTCTTTGTATGCATTTAATGACCTCTCAGTCATTAATCGGCAAAAGAAGGCTTTGTTTTTCCAAGGTAAAAGATCTCCATTAATAAGAATTTGCTCTTTGATAATTGGCCTAGCAACTTCTGGAACCGTAATAAATCCAACTTTATCCAAAAATTTTAATAAAGATGTTTTGCCCGATCCTGGTCCCCCAGTTAGGACTATAAAGTTTTGCATATAATAATTTGTTTAATTTTCAATTTGACTGAAGTTGAATTGATTTAAGCCGTAAATATAACGGCTTTTGACACAGTGTATTACATATATTGATTTTTGTCTTTAATTTTCAAGAAACTGAAATGGATGGGATGAATTTCCTAAAGATTGCTGGGACATAAGGAAAATGTCCAGTACTAAGGTTGAGGAGGTAGACGTAAACTCACCTATACTATATAGGTTTTTATTCGTGGTATGATGAGCTTAAACCAGTAGGTATAGGTTTCAGGATTAATCTTAATATCTTCTTCTATTTCATGTAGGGACATCGTTTTCAGTTCGCTGATCTCTTCTTTGTTGGGGTTAAATATCCCGTCTGAATAATGGCCCATAAAAATATGATCAAATTCGTTTTCCCAGAGGCCATTTTTTAAATGTTCTTCGTATGATAAACTAAAAATTTCGTTTATATCAACATGGACGCCCAATTCTTCTAGCGAACGACGGACAGCGGCATCTTTAGTCTCTTCTCCCGGTCTTGGGTGACCACAACACGCGTTGGTCCAAAGTCCTGCACTATGGTATTTGTTTTCCGCTCTTTTCTGCAGAATCATATTATTGTCTTGATCCACTAGAAAGACAGAGAATGCACGATGTTTTTTATTTAACTGATGAGCTAAATGCTTTTCCATCTGTCCGATTGGATTATCTTCCTGATCTACCAAGATTAAATATTCTTCTTTTTTCATTATCTTATTTTTGGCTAACCTCTAAATTAATAAATTAATACGTTGATTACAAGATAACTAATCGTAAATCAGTTAGTTTCTTTTAACAACGTTAAAAAACGGTCTACATCTTCTTTTTTTGTGGCCCAAGAGGTAACAATTCGGACAACAGAATTTTCAGAATTAATTTCCTTCCAAATGTAAAAATCAAAATCTTTTAATAATCTATTTATAATGATTGTAGGAAGGATGGGAAAAATTTGATTACTGACCGGTTCACTTAAAAATTGGTAACCTTGTTTTGTTAATTCACCGGCAATACATCGTGCTTGATGATTGGCATTAGCGGCGAGCTCTGAAAATAAATTATGTTCAAACAACGCGTAAAATTGAGCACCTAGAATGCGCCCCTTAGCCATTAAGGCCCCCTTTTGTTTAAGATAATAAGAAAATCCTGCAGCAAGTTTAGGTTGCGTAAACACAATAGCTTCTCCGAGAAAACCACCATTTTTTGTCGCTCCAATATAAAATACATCACTTAACGCTGCAATTTCTGATAAGGTTAGATCGCTCCCCTTGGCACTCAAGGAAACCGCTAATCTTGCACCATCAATAAATAATAATAAATTATTTTTTTTGCAGTATGAGGCGATTTCAATCAGCTCTGTCTTATGATAAATACTCCCTATTTCGGTAGTTTGAGAAAGGTAGACCATCGCAGGCTTTACCATGTGATGGTCGGTGTGCGCTTGTAATATCTGCTTAATTCCAATTACATCTATTTTGCCATCATTATTTTTGACCAAATTTATTTTATGACCCGCATTTTCAATTGCACCGGTTTCATGAATTTGAATATGACTAGAGTCTGCCGCAATTACGGATTCATAGGGTTTTAAAAGGTGGCTAATAATTAGCAAATTGGCTTGCGTTCCGCCTGAAACAAAATAAATAGGAGCTTCTGGTATTTTAATATGTTGTCTTATAAAGTCTTTGGCTTTTATACTCAAAGAATCCTCACCGTACCCGGCTTCCTGCTGAAGGTTATTGTCTGCTAATAGCGCTAAAATTTCAGGTGTAGCACCCTCGCTGTAATCATTTTTAAATGAGGTTTTAAAATGCATAGTTAAAGATAATGATTAGCAGGATGTCCTAGAGAAAGAAATGAATTCAGCCTTCATCTGTGGGGTGATAGATTTCATATAAAATTAGAAATTCATATTATTATGTTTCATTTGGGCTGCGTAATGATCTTAGAGCGCTATTATTTTTTAGTAAACATCCCTACTAAATTGTCTAAAATTGCGCCCTTAGTGCTCTTATCATTATCTTGATTAAAAAATTCCCCAGCTAGGTCACTTAAACCTCCAAGAATATTTGGCTTTTCTTGATCTGAATTTTCGTTGCTAGCATCTGCTTTTCCCAGAACGCTTCCAAGTATATCGCTTATGCCACCACTAACCGAAGAGTTTCCGTTTTTACCACCTAATAGGTTACCTAAAATATCGCCGATTCCACCGCTTGTGCTAGAGGAGTCTTTGTTTAATTTTCCTAAATATCCCATAACGAGCGGTGCAATTAAAGCTAGAATTCCTCCAATTTTGTCTGCATTAATACCTGATTTTTCAGCAAGCGATTCTTTAACCGAATCAGTGTTGTTTCCAAAAATTTGGTGAACTATATTATTGTTATTTTCGCTCGGCTCTTTAGTGAACAATGAACTAATATTATCAAACATACTTGATGAATCTTCAGTTGCAATCGCCTCATTAAGACTAGCGGCTTGCTCAGGCTTATTCTTTGCGTTATAATTGATGGACGACAACATTAATGGAATAGCTGCAGAGATAACCCATTTAGTTTGCTCTTTATCTACTCCTAGCTTCTGCGAGATGCCTTCAGTCGCTTGTACGGCAATGTTGCCAGAGATTAATTCGTTGAAGTTCATATTTTGTTTATTATTGTATAATACACTAAAGTTAATCAATTTGCTCACCAAATTTCCAAATATGAATAAAATAATTTATGGTATAATGATGATATTTTTGCTCTTATTCTTGTCCTGTGGGAACCAGCAAGAAAGTAATGACAATACTGAAGTAGAAGATATTGTGCTAACATCATCGCTGGCAAAGCAAATATTTGTTTTACCAACACATTGTTTGGAAGTTGAATTTCCGAATAAATTGGGGCAAGTTATCGCTAGCGTTAATGATTTAAAAAGGCCAAAGGAACTTAGACCATTGTTTTATGGATGTTTTGATTGGCATTCTTCGGTCCATGGTTATTGGTCTATCGTAAAACTTATCAAACAATTTCCTGAGCTAGATATTAACGGCGAGATCAGAGCGATCTTGAATGCTCATATAACAGCAGAAAATGTGGCGATTGAAAAGGCTTTTTTTGAAGATGAAAATAATCTGAATTTTGAGAGAACCTATGGATGGGCCTGGCTGTTCAAACTACAACAAGAGCTTCACACGTGGGAAGATAAAGACGCAGAAAGATGGGAAGCAGCATTACAGCCGCTAGTTGAACTTTTAATAACACGTTATAAGGAATACCTGCCTAAACTTGTATATCCAATCAGAGCAGGGCAACATGATAATACGGCATTTAGTTTAATACTCTCCATGGATTATGCCCAAACAATGGGTGATGAATCATTTAAAAAAGTAATCCAGAATAATTCTTTTCGATTTTTTCAAGGTGATAGTACTTGCAATTTGGCTTATGAACCCAGTGGATATGATTTTTTATCACCATGTCTTGAAGAGGCCCATCTGATGAGTAAAATAATGAATAAGAAGGACTACTTGAAATGGTTAAATGGATTTATGCCTGATTTATTTAATAAAAATTTTACTTTAAATCCGGCCGAAGTGAAAGATAGAAGTGATGGAAAGCTAGTACACCTTGATGGGTTAAACTATAGCCGGGCAGCCAGCTTGATTGCAATTTCTAAAATAGATAAATCCTTATTACATCTTAAAGCCATCGGGAATGAACACTTTAATTATTCAATTCCAAACTTAGATCAAAAAGATGACTATATGGGAACACATTGGTTAGGGACATTTGCATTATACGCCGTCTCCAATAATGACGCTACAAATTAATAGGCATACTAGCTTAAGCTAGTATGCCTAAAAACATTAACACAAAGGGATTAATTTGTTTTCTTCCAATTTTACCATGACTTGGTGGATCTGCGTGAAGCCATCTTCAGTCGTTAGAATCGCTGATAGATCAATTCCACGTTTCGATAAAATACTAATTAAAGCAGAACGAAATGCTGTTTTATTTTTCCCCCAGTTAGATGAAATGAGATCATTATTAAGAATAACAAGTTCATCATTAGAATAGTAGTGAAATTTCTCTAGCAAGTGCTGTTGTAAAATTTTTGTGTTTGACATACAATTAATGTTTAAATATTTAACCATAATTGCATTCAGAAAGGGTTGATTAAGCCTACATAATCCGTTAATTGTGGCACGATACCCGTATTGTTTTACCACCGCGGTGTCTTCACTCGGTTGGTATTGCCATTAGGCAATTCTGAATACTCTACAAACTTAGTAGATTTAATTTATATATGCAAATATTATAATTCTTTTCTTAATCGTGCCACCGGGATATTCATTGCTTCTCGGTATTTTGCGACTGTTCTCCGTGCGATGGAGTAGCCTTTTTCTTTTAAAATTTCTGTTAGTTTTTCATCGGCCAATGGTTTCCGTTTATCTTCATTGGCAATACATTCTTCCAATATTTTTTTGACTTCCTTGTTGGACACCTCTTCTCCCGATTCTGTTTGAATTGCTTCCGAGAAAAATGATTTTAACAAGAACGTTCCGAATTCCGTTTGGACATATTTTGAATTGGCAACACGAGAAACGGTAGAAATATCCATTTCAATTTTATCTGCAATATCCTTCAAAATCATGGGTCTCAACATCCGATCATCTCCGGAAAGGAAATAGTCGTACTGATACTCCATAATAGCATTCATCGTTTTTAAAAGGGTTTGTTGACGTTGTTTAATGGCATCAATAAACCATTTGGCTGAATCGAGTTTTTGCTTAACAAATTGAACTGCTTCACGCATTTTTTTATCGTTCTTTTCAGCTTTTTCATAATGTTCAAACATTTCCTGGTAGGAGCGTGAGACACGAAGTTCGGGTGCATTCCTGCCATTTAGGGTTAAATGAAGAACGCTATCATTATTACTAATGTGGAAGTCGGGTATGATATGGAGTTGTTTCCCCGCGACTGCTCCAGAATCTCCCGGTTTAGGATTCAATTTTAAGATTTCATTGACGATATCCCTTAATTCTTCAGAATTAACACCCAGTTGTTTTTCTATTTTATCGTAATGTTTTTTCGTAAATTCATCTAAATAATTTTCGACGACCAGCAACGCTTGACGAATTATGGGGTTTTCAGCATCTTTCTTTTTTAATTGAATGTTTAAGCATTCCTGTAGATTTCGCGCGCCAATTCCAGCAGGATCAAATTCCTGTATTATTTTTAACATTTCTAATACCTCTTTCTCTTCAACTATCACATTTTGAGAGAAAGCCAGATCATCAATTAATGAAGGGATAGGTCGGCGTAAGTACCCATCATCATCTAGGGAGCCAATGATTTGTTGGCCAATTAAAAAATCTTTGTCTGAAAGAGCAAGTAAATCTAGTTGGTTCTGCAGATTTTCGAAAAAAGAATCTTGAATAGCAATGGGGATTTCTTTTTTACTGTCTTCATCATCTGAATCATAACCACCTCCGTAATCTCGATATTCATCCTCCTGAATATATTCATCAACACTAAATTCCTCATCGAAACTATTCTCTTCCTTACTAAATTCTTCATCTGGATCCTTATCGGGGTATTCCTCAACAGGGTCCGTCATATTAGTTAAGCTTCCGTCCTCCAGTGCGGGGTTTTCTTCTAGCTCTTCCTTAATACGTGTATCTAGTGATACAGTAGGTACCTGTAGCAATTTGATAAATTGTATTTGTTGAGGTGAGAGTTTTTGTAATAATTTCTGTTGTAGTGTTTGTTTTAACATATCCCCAATAATAAGTTAGCCCAAAAATAGCGATTATTATTTAATTCACTAGTGTATTTGCAACGAACAATAGTTTTAGGTACAATTTTTGTTAGTCGGGTACATTGATAGCCAATAAGCAATAGACCTAAAAATAGCAATTGTTAAAATTCGTTAATTTTCTATTGAAGTATGATTTTTGCTAATTTAGATGTAAGTTTTTCCAAAGTTTTCTTCATATTTACCACATGTTTAAACGGGTTCGAAACAAATTTTTGCGTATATCTCTGATAGTAATATATTTCATCATTTTATTTACTTGTGCGGTTCAAATTAACTTCCTAGGACTCTTTGGATCTTCACCTACAAAAAAGCAAATTTTATTGCCGGAACTGAATGTTTCTTCTGAGTTGTATACGGCTGATTCTGTCTTAATTGGTCGATATTATAAGCAAGACCGAGATCCTGTTACATTTGATAGTATTTCTCCAAATATAATAAACGCATTGGTTGCCACAGAAGATGTGCGGTTTTTTAAGCATCAAGGTGTTGATGTAATTGGGCTGTTTTCAGGAGTAATATCAACAATATCGGGAAGCGATAGAGGAGGAAGTACAATCACGCAACAATTAGCCAAAAATCTGTATAAAACGCGGTATAAGGATTCGCAAGGTTTATTAGGAAAAATTCCCGGTGTAGGTCTTTTGGTGACAAAATATAAGGAGTGGATGACCGCTTTTAAATTGGAAAGTAAATATAGTAAGCAGGAAATTCTTACCATGTACTTAAATACGGTTTCCTTTAGTAATAATGCATATGGTATTAAATCTGCTGCCACACGCTATTTTGATAAGTCACCTGGTGAGCTAACAGTAAAAGAGGCTGCGGTATTAGTAGGAATGCTGAAGGGAACGACACTATACAATCCGATCAGAAATCCCAAAAATTCTTTTGAAAGAAGAAATGTAGTATTGGGACAAATGCAAAAAGAAGGCTTTATTGAAAAAGAGGAATTAAATAACTGGAAAACTGACTCTCTTGGCTTGAATCTTAATAATCAAGAAGAAGGTAGTTCGAATGATTCTTATTTACGAGCCGCGGTAGAAAAATGGCTTGAGAAGTGGTCCGAAGAAAATGAAATGGATATTTATACGAGTGGACTAAAGATATACACCACCATTGATTCGAGAATGCAAAAAATTGCAGAAAATAAGGTTTATGAAAAAATGAAGGACCTACAGCACTCGTTAAATCGCACATGGGGTAATGATTTACCTTGGCGCGATAAGGCTGGTGATGTAATTCCTAATTTTTTAGAAGATCATGCACGTAAATTGCCAATCTATGCTTCTTTGATGAAAAAACTTAATAGTGAAGAATTGGTCTTTCAGGAGCTTCACAAAAAGAAGGAAATGTCTGTTTTTACCTGGGAGGGCATGGAGAAAGTTGATTATTCTACCATGGATTCTTTAAGACATTATATTACAATGCTCAATACCGGGATGATGGCAATGAATCCAAGGAATGGAGAAATTAAAGTATGGGTTGGCGGAATTAACCATAATTATTATAAGTTTGACCATGTTAATCAAGCGAAAAGACAAGCAGGTTCAACATTTAAGCCCTTTGCCTATGCAGCGGCCTTGGAATCGGGAATGGCCCCTTGTGATAAATATGAGGATAAACCGGTAACCATAGAATTTATTAATAATAAAGGCGAAGAAGAAATTTGGGAACCAAAAAATGCTGATTGGACCTTTTCTTATAGTGAACTCTCATTAAGACATGCTATGGCTCGTTCCTTAAATTCTGTGACTGCTCAGATAACGCGAGATATTGGTTGGGATAAGGTCGTGGAAATGGCTCAAAAATGTGGAATTGATAGTAAACTAGAATCTGTCCCTTCAGTCGGGTTAGGTTCAAATGATGTTTCGGTTTATGAAATGGTCAGAGGGTACGCCACGTTTATGAATGAGGGGAAGCGCACAGAACCCATTTTAGTTTCCAGAATAGAGGATAAGAATGGTAAAGTTTTAAAAGAATTTAAAACTGAAACTAAACAGGCGCTTTCTGCACAGGATGCTTGGTTAATGTCGTACATGTTGCGGGGAACTATTGAGGAACCAGGGGGCACATCACAGGCCCTGTGGGAATGGGATCTGTTTGATGAACAAAATCAAATAGGGGGCAAGACGGGTACCTCATCAGATTATGTCGATGGATGGTATATGGGTATTACAAAAGACTTAGTTACTGGTGTGTGGGTTGGATGTGATGAACAAAGTATTCATTTTAAAACCTCAGCTACGGGAGAAGGATCAAAAACAGCCTTACCTATTTACGCTATGTTTATGGAGGAACTATATAAAAATCCAGAATTAGGTGTAACTTTAGGACAGTTTCCGGAAGCTACTGTAGAGATTACAAAAAAAATAAATTGTCCTTCGCCTAGAATTCGTAGTAGACCAGATTCTGTCGGACAAGAAGGAATGAATGAAAATGTTGAACTGCCAAGCTTGGTATTACCTAGCTTCGATGAAAACCAACAAAACGACGAACAAGCAGTAGACCAGTAGTAATTGGTTGTTTTTAGTTCTTTATATGCCAAATAATTATGAAAATAAATAGTAAAATTCTCTCAAGAATACTTTCTGTAAATTTTATTTTGATTTTTTGTCTATCTGTGTTACCAAATAATGGACAGGCTCAATATTTTGGTCAAAATAAAATGCGGTATAAAAAATTAGATTTTAAAGTCTATGATACGCCGCACTTTAATATTTACTATTACCTGAAAAATGATTCCATGATGAATTGGTTGGCTAAAGAGACCGAGGTATGGTACGAATTGCATCAACAAGTTTTTCAGGACACGTTTTTACGTAAGAATCCTATCATACTCTACAATAATCATCCTGAGTTTCAGCAAACCACCGCAATTTCAGGAGAAATTGGTGTCGGTACAGGGGGGGTGACTGAAGCATTTAAGCAGCGTGTTGTCATGCCTATTATGCAGATTAATCAGCAGACCAGGCACGTACTAGGCCATGAGATGGTTCATGCTTTTCAGTACAGAGTACTCATGGAAGGTGGAGATTCAACTCGTTTAGAGAGTATTGGCAATATTCCATTATGGATGGTTGAGGGGATGGCAGAATACTTTTCCATTGGGAAAAAGGATGCTTTTACTTCGATGTGGATGCGAGATGCTTATGCAAGGAATGATCTGCCTAGCCTAAGGCAGATGACTGAGCAGTCCAATAAGTATTTCCCTTATCGTTATGGGCAAGCCTTTTGGTCTTACATAGGTGGTACTTACGGTGATACAGTCATTATGCCGTTATTCGTTGAGACCGCTAAGTATGGTTACGAAAATGCAGTAAAAAGAGTGTTCGGATATGATGCCCAGACAATGGGCACATTATGGAAGAATAGTATGGAAAATTCTTATCGAAATACGGGTAAGGATACTACTTCTAGACCAATAGGTCAGCTGCTATTATCAAAGGAAAATGCAGGGCGAATGAATGTTTCTCCTGCAATTTCACCAGATGGAAATTATGTTGCATTTCTCTCCGAATTAGATCTTTTTAGTATTGATCTTTTCTTAGCCGATGCGCATACCGGAAATGTTATTCGAAAACTCGGAAGTCGATTGACCAATGGTGATATAGATGAGTTTAGTTTTATTGAATCAGCGGGTACCTTTTCATCCGATAGTAAAAAATTCGCATTCTCCGTTTTTAATGAAGGAAAGAATAAATTAATGGTGCTTGATGTGGAGACGGGGAAGACTTTATTTGTTCAAGAAATGGGAGATATTACGGAATTCACCAATATAACTTGGTCAAATAGCAAGGATTTAGTGGCGTTTTCAGGTCTAAAAAACGGCCAGAGTGATATATACACCTATAACATTGATACGAAGGAGCTAAATCAACTAACCGATGATAAATATGCTGATTTCCAACCCAGCTTTTCTAGAGATGGTAAAAAAATTGTCTTTAGTACGGATCGGATGACTTTAGAATCTTCCTCACGAACAGTTGATATCCCTATGGGGCTAGCATTAATTGATGTCGAGACGAAAGAACTCCGAAATATCCCGATATTCCTAGGTGCTAATAATTTAAATCCTCAATTTTCGGCTACGGACGAAGAAATTTACTTCTTATCCAACAATGATGGATTTAGGAATATGTATAAGTATTTTGTAGGTAGTGGGAAAGTTGAACGAATGACGGACTATTTTACAGGTATTAGCGGAATTACGGAATATTCCCCTGCACTCAGTGTATCATCACAGGATGAAATAGTGTATTCGTATTTTAAAAATAATGCTTACTCCGTTTATAAGGCAAAGAGTTCTGATTTTGAAAAGGTTGAGGTGGATCCTAACGTAGTAAACTTTGATGCTGCAATGTTACCACCTTCCCAAATTAGAGGAGTCGATGTTGTGAATACTAATTTAAATAATTTTAATGCCTATAGAAGGATTAAAAATTCACAAATTAAAGATATCGAGTATCAACCAAAATTTAAATTAGATTACCTCGCCAATAGTGGCGTCGGTATGTCAGTTGGTTCACGCTATGGTGCGGGTATTAGTTCAGGAATACAAGGTATCTTTTCCGATATATTAGGGTATAACCAAATTTTTGCTGCTTTAAATATAAATGGTGAAATCTATGATTTTGGAGGACAAGTTGCTTATATAAATCAGAAGAGTAGATGGAACTGGGGCGGGTCGTTATCCCATATTCCTTATCGATTTGGTTTTTACGATTTTGCAGAAAGAGATTTGGGTTCTGGCGTAGAACCCGTGATTGATCAATATCTTATTCGCTCCTTTCAAACGCAAGCGGATGCATTTGTCGCTTATCCATTTAATCGACATCATCGCTTTGAAACAGGAGCAGCTGTTTCTTACAATTCATATCGTGTAGATCGCTTTACCCAAAGTTATTATAATTATTACGGGAATAGAGAACGGGTTCCAAATGAAGAGGCAGAGGCTGCACTAGGTGGTGTTTCCTTAGATCCTTTTAATTTAATGCAGGTTAATGCTGGCTTTGTGGGCGATAATGCTGTGTTCGGGATTGCTGCACCCCTACAAGGGTTTCGGTACCGCTTGGGCGTTGAGCAGTACTTTGGTACTTACAAATTCACCGCTGTGAATGTTGACTTAAGAAAGTATCATCGGATTAAACCTATTACATTAGCAGCTAGAGTTTATTCATATATGCGTTTAGGAGAAGGAAGCGATCAACTATACAATATCTACATCGGTTATCCTTATATGGTAAGAGGATTCGAAAACAATAATTATGGACCAAATAGTAAAATTGGTTACTCTGACCTTTCAGGTTCGAAAATGATAGTTGGGAACTTTGAAGTTCGCATACCATTTACTGGTCCAGAGCAATTAGCGATATTGCCTTCAGGATTTTTATTTTCCGATTTGAACCTTTTTATAGATGGTGGATTAGCATGGACGAATAATAGTACTATAAAATGGACTAAAACTGAGGATGATATCATCACAGAATCGTCTAACGGTGCTACTTATCAAGCATATGATCCAAATGTCACCATGCCGGTCTTTAGTGCAGGAGTTTCATTACGGATAAACTTGTTTGGGGCAATGATATTGGAGCCTTATTACGCAATACAGCTGAATAATCCGACGCGGGAAAAATTCGGAACTTTCGGATTAAACTTTGCACCTGGATGGTAGTCTAATCAGTATAGTGTAAACTATATTTTAGTGTAGGTAAGGTTGTTAGGGTCGTTGTTTATGTTTAGGCATAAACAGCGACTTTTTTTGTGTTATGAGTAGTTGTTACATTTGGGAAAAGATTTAACCAGTTTGGATTATTTTTTCTGATTAATCTTTCTCTGACCATTCTTCCATAGCCGGTTAGTTCTGAGACTCTTTTCTTCGCTTCTAGGATGGAATTGAATTTTTCAATAAATACTATTCTATTTAAATCCGTTTGACTAAAAGGTGACTCTTCTTGAATGGGATTTAATTGGCTCAAAATAGCTGTTAAATTTGTTGTTACACCTGGTTGTAAAACCCGTCTGTTGGTGTCAGTAATCATATAAGTATAGAAGCAATTCATATTGTTATTAGCTAAAATATTTGGTTAGTTAAATTTAAATAACTAACTTTATTGGCACAATATTACTAATAAATTTAGTGTTTGCAAAATATATTTTTATTTTATGTCGAATTTTACAAAAAATCTTAGATTTCTTCGAAAGAAAAAAGGTCATACACAGTTGTCTTTCTCTGAACTATTGGATATTAAGCGTTCAAATGTTGGCGCATATGAAGAAAATAGAGCTATCCCGAAATTTTCAGTGCTAACAAAAATGGCTGATTATTTTGAGATAACCTTGGATGAATTTATCAATGATGAGATTAATGAAGATTGGAAGCCCGCTTCGAAAGGTAGTTCTTCAAATCTAAGGGTATTGAGTGTAACGGTAGATGCTAATAATAATGAAAATATTGAACTTGTTCCTGTTTTAGCAAGTGCTGGTTATTTAAATGGTTACAATGATCCAGAATATGTAAAAGAATTACCAAAATTCTCATTACCCATGTTTAATCAGGGCACTTACAGAGCATTTGAAATAAAAGGAGACTCTATGCTGCCTCTACCTTCTGGAACTTTTATTGTGACGGAATATGTTGAAAATTGGCAGGATATTAAAGCTGGTCAGACCTATGTTATCGTATCAAGAAATGATGGGGTTGTGTACAAAAGGATAGGAAGTAAGTTTAAAGAAGATAAAGGTGTAAAGTTAGTCTCAGATAATAAAAGCTATGATCCTTACTGGGTTGAGACTGCAGATATATTGGAGGTTTGGAAAGCAAAGGCTTTTATGAGTACTGAATTTCCTGACCCAGTGCCAGAAAATAGTATAGAAGGATTAGCCTCTATGATGATGGAAATGCAAAAAACTATCAAAACAGTTACCACTAAGGACAAGGCCTGATTAAAGCAAAAATTGAATTGTTTTTTGTTTTTATTAAAGGTTTTTGTATCTTTGTGATATCTGAAAGGAAGGGGACATCGTATGTCCCCTTTTTTTAATTTCATTTATTAAAATATGCAGATTGAGAATCGAGTAATCGAATTGATAGAAGAAAAAATAGCTGACAGAGATGATTTATTTATAGTTAGCGTTAGGTTTTTGAAAAATGGTGTTCTTGAAATTTTATTGGATGGAGATAATGGCATTGCGATAGAAGACTGTGCGAAAGTAAGTCGTCATGTTGGTTTTCATTTAGAGGAAGAGAATACTATTGAACAAGCTTACCGTTTGGAGGTTTCCTCGCCGGGTGTGGATTCACCTTTGTTATTAGCTAGACAATATCAAAAAAACATTGGTAGAAACGTGGAGGTTAAGTTGTTAGATGGAAACAAACGTGAAGGAAAGTTAATTTCATCTTCCCAAACAGTAATAAATATTGAAGAAAGTATAAAAGAGAAAGGGAAAAAGGCTGTTTTACAACAAGCAGAGATACCTCTCGATCAAATAAAAGAAACAAAAGTGTTAATTTCATTTAAATAAAAATGAGTACTAATATTAACTTGATTGACTCTTTTCAGGAGTTTAAAGATTTTAAGAATATAGACCGTCCTACGGTAATCACAGTTTTAGAAGAGGTGTTTCGTAGTATGATCCGTAAACGTTTTGGAACGGATGAGAATGTAGACGTTATTGTAAACCCCGATAATGGTGATTTGGAGATTTGGCGGACGCGCGTGGTAATGGAAGATGGATTTTCTGAAGATGATGATTTAGAAATAGAATTGAAAGAAGCTCACACCTATGATCCAGATTTAGAAGTAGGGGATGATTACATTGAACAAATTACCTTGGAAAGTTTTGGACGTCGTGCTATCTTAGCAGCTCGTCAGACTTTAGTTTCTAAAATTTTAGAATTAGAAAAGGACGAAGTATTTAAGAAATATAAAGACCGCGAAGGTGAATTAGTTATTGGCGAGGTATATCAAATTTGGAAGAAGGAAATCTTGGTTTTAGATGAGGACAGTAACGAGTTGATTCTTCCTAGAACTGAGCAGATCCCCGCAGATTATTTCAAAAAAGGAGACAGTATTCGCGCGGTTGTTCATAAGGTTGATATGATGAATAATAATCCAAAAATTATTATTTCACGTACTGCCCCAGAATTCTTGCAACGCTTATTTGAATTGGAAGTTCCTGAGATTTTTGACGGTTTAATTACCATTAAGAAAATTGTACGTGAGCCAGGAGAGCGTGCGAAAGTAGCTGTTGAATCTTACGATGATCGAATTGATCCCGTAGGTGCTTGTGTGGGAATGAAAGGTTCAAGAATTCACGGAATTGTTAGGGAATTGCGTAATGAGAATATTGATGTTATTAACTTTACAACGAACCATTCCTTATATATTACACGTGCATTAAGTCCAGCGAGGATTACCTCGATAAAACTAGATGAAGAAAATAAAACAGCAGCTGTTTATTTAAAACCTGATCAGGTTTCTTTGGCTATTGGACGAGGTGGTCACAACATCAAATTAGCTGGTAAATTAACAGGTTATGAAATTGATGTTTATCGTGAAAACGCAGAGGAAGAGGAGGATGTAGATATTGAAGAGTTCGCAGATGAAATTGAAAGTTGGATAATCGACGAGTTTAAACGCGTTGGATTAGATACAGCAAAATCTGTGTTATCTCTAACAGAAGAAGAACTAGTAAGACGTACCGATTTAGAAGAAGATACTATTCGAGAAATTGTACGCGTACTTCAAGCAGAATTCGAATAATGTTTAATTCGGATTCCATGATTAACATTTTGTAAAAAGTTGTTAAATCCATGTAAAAAAACATATTTTTGTAAAAGAAACTCATTTTAAAGATAGTAGATGACAGAAGGTAAAAGTGTAAACTTGCTTAAAGCGGCAAAAGAGCTCAACATTGGTATTGGAACAGCTGTAGAATATTTGGTGAAAAAGGGATTCGATGTGGATTCAAAGCCAAGTTCGAAGCTCAGTCCAGAGATGTATGGGGTTCTTTTGAAAGAATTTCAGGGTGACAAAATTGTAAAGGATGAAGCTAAGCAAATTGTTATTGGCAAGATTCGCCGTGAAGAGGGCCCTGTTACTAGCAGCTCAACCACTCCTGATGAATCTACCGAAGAACAAGATAGTCCTTTAGAAGTAAAGGAAATTTTAATAAAAAATACTTCTCCAGCCTCAGCACCTGCGGTTGAAGAAACAAAACAAGAGCAGGAATCGCATTCAGCTCTTAAAGTTGTTGGTAAAATTGATTTAGATAGTATCAAAAAACGTAAACCAGCAACCAAAGAAGAATCAAAAAAGGAAGTGGTTGCAGAGCAGCCTAAACCTGTTGAGAAAAAAGAAATAATTGAACCGGTGGAAAAACCTGTTACTGAGGAGAAACCAGTTGAGCCTGTGAAGGTCGAAACTAAAAAACCTGTTGAAGAAGTTAAGGAAGCAGAAAAACCAGCTCCTGTAGCACCTGCTGCTCCTAAACCAGAACCAATAAAACCAGTGAAGGTCGAAGCCCCCGCAAAAGAAGAAAAACAACAGCCAGTGGTTGAAAAGAAACCAGAACCAGTAGTACAACCAGTTAAACCGGTTGTTAAACTTGAGCCTCAGGATGATGTCATCCGTGCTCGTTCAGAAACCCTTAGTGGTCCAAAGGTGGTAGGAAAAATACAGTTACCTGTAGCAAGACCTCATAAACCTGTCGCATCTTCCTCATCGAACACGGGAAATGCAAATCAACACGATAACAAACGTAAACGTAAGCGTACAAACACTAATACGAATACGAATAGACCAAATTCTCCGGCGGGTGCTGGAGCGGCAGGTGCGGGGAACAATACCAACGGCCCTAATAGAACTGAAGGAGGACAACGTCCGCCGCAGCTTGCAAATCATAATCGTCCGCAACAAAATAGAGGTCCACATTCTAATAATGACCGACATGGTAATAAAGGACGTAATGATCGACACAGAAAACCGGAAGTGGCTAAAGAAGAGCCTACTGAAAAGGAGATCCAAGATCAAATTAAAGCTACTTTAGCCCGTTTGAGTGGTGCTGGTAAATCTGGTAAATTTGCTCAACGTGCAAAATTACGTCGTCAGAAACGTGATGATAATGCGCAATCTGTTGAAGATGCAGCAATGGAGCAAGAAATGATGGCTAAAGTGTTACGTGTAACTGAATTCGTAACAGCGAATGAATTAGCTAATCTAATGGATGTATCCGTAACCCAGGTAATTGGTACCTGTATGAGTTTGGGTATGTTCGTTTCTATCAACCAACGTTTAGATGCTGAAACATTAGCTATTGTGGCGGATGAATTTGGTTACAAAATAGAATTTATTAAACCTGAAGACGAAGAGGTAGCAGAGCTTGAAGAAAGTGATAATGAGGAGAGATTAGTAGCTCGTGCGCCAATCGTAACTGTTATGGGACACGTTGATCATGGTAAAACGTCTTTATTAGATTTTATCAGAAAAGCCAATGTTACCAAAGGTGAAGCAGGTGGTATTACCCAGCACATTGGAGCTTACGCTGTACAACTTGAAGATGGAAGAAAATTAACATTTTTAGATACACCAGGTCACGAGGCATTTACAGCTATGCGTGCTCGTGGTGCACAAGTAACTGACATTGCCATTATTGTTATTGCGGCGGATGATGCAGTCATGCCTCAGACCAAAGAAGCAATTAATCATGCTATGGCAGCAAATGTGCCGATTATATTTGCTTTTACTAAAGTAGATAAACAAGGTGCAAATCCAGACCGTATTCGTGAGCAATTATCAGCCATGAATATTTTAGTAGAGGATTGGGGTGGTAAATATCAAGCTCAAGAAATTTCCGCTAAAACGGGTGAAAATGTTGAAATACTGTTAGAAAAAGTCTTATTAGAAGCAGAAATGCTTGAACTAAAAGCTGATCCAGAAAAAAGAGCAGTTGGTTCTGTAATTGAGGCAGCATTAGATAAAGGTAGAGGAATTGTAACGACGGTATTAGTTCAAAGTGGTACTCTACGAATAGGAGATTCCATTCTTGCTGGTTCGCATTCAGGAAAGGTTAAAGCATTAACAAACGAAAGAGGCGAGCGGGTTAGAGAAGCTGGACCTTCAGTTCCAGTGCAAATCTTAGGTATGTCCGGTGCGCCAACCGCGGGTGATAAGCTATACGTAATGGAAAGTGAATCCGAAGCACGTCAGGTAGCAAATAAACGTTTACAGTTACAACGTGAACAGGGAATGCGCGCAACTAAACATATTACTTTAGATGAAATTGGACGTCGTTTAGCGATTGGAAACTTTAAAGAACTGAATATCATTGTTAAAGGTGATGTGGATGGATCTATTGAAGCTTTATCGGACTCATTATTGAAATTATCAACTGATGAAATTCAGGTAAATATAATTCATAAATCAGTTGGTGCTATCTCAGAATCAGATGTGTTATTAGCGTCTGCCTCAGATGCAATTATCTTAGGTTTCCAAGTGAGACCTACGCAAAATGCACGTAAGTTAGCTGAAAACGAGCAGATTGATATACGTCTTTACTCAATCATTTATGATGCCATTGAAGAAATTAGATCTGCGATGGAGGGTATGTTGGCTCCGAAATTGGAAGAGAAAATTGTCGCGGAAGTTGAAATTCGTGAAGTATTCAAAATTTCAAAAGTCGGAACAATTGCCGGATGTATGGTTAGAGAAGGTAAGATCAATCGTAATAATGATATCCGTATTATACGTGATGGTGTTGTAATTTTCACAGGGAAATTAGCTTCATTGAAACGTTTTAAAGACGATGTAAAAGAAGTTACGATGGGATATGAATGTGGATTAAATATCGACAGATTTAATGATATACAAGAAGGTGACATTGTTGAAGCTTTCGAACAAGTCGAAGTGAAACGTAAATTGTAATAGTTTTTACTTATGCCTTTAAAGAATATAAGCCCGGTCTAATTAGACCGGGCTTATATTTTAGCAAATATTTTTTACAGAAGATCATAATCATGTTTACGTATAGCCAATCAGTGGAATCTATTTGAAAATTTACTTTATTGATGGTATCTTTATTCCATATGTTTACATTCAAGATAACTTCGATAATTCCACGTCCTAATCATAATATTTCCATCCAATTTGAAGATTTGTCAAAAAAATTTTCAACATATAAAGCAGGTCAATTTATAACTTTATCTTTTTTGTTTGGCGATCGGGAGGTCCGAAGATCTTATTCTTTTTCAAGTTCACCCGTAGTAGATGAACCGTTAGAGATCACCGTCAAACGGGTAGATAATGGCGAGATTTCTCGACTTCTTCATCACAAATTGCATGTCGGCGATGAAATTCAGGTGCTTGAACCACAAGGGTTATTTACCTACGAACCCTCAGCTGAAAATTCCAAGACAATCTTTTTATTTGGAGCTGGCATTGGAATAACACCTTTATTTTCTATTTTGAAAACGATTCTAATTGCAGAATCAACCAGCAAAATTGTATTAGTATATAGTAATAGTTCAAAAGAACAAACCGTATTTTACAAGGAATTACTTGAATGGCAGGCTCGCTACCCAGACCGGCTTCATATTGAATTTATTTGGTCGAATAGTAAAAATCTCCTGAAAGCAAGGTTAAATAGAGATTATATTCTTGAATTAGTTAATAACCATCTTGACAATCTTGACGAAGGCGTTTTTTATACCTGTGGTCCTTTATTTTATATGGATTTATGCCGATTTACACTTTTAGGATTAGGTGTGCCAGACGATCAAATAAGAAAAGAAACCTTCCATTTTCCGGAAGAAGAAGAGGATGAAGATGAAAAGGAGGAGATTCCGGTGGATACAAGTAGTTATACGATCGAGTTAAAATTTCAAGGTGAAAGCTATCCCTTAACAGTTCCGTATAACAAGACTATTCTAGAAGTAGGCTTAGCGCATAAAATTAAATTACCTTATTCGTGCAAATCAGGAATGTGTAGTACCTGTATATCTCAAGTTGTCCAGGGTTCAGTCATGATGGATTATAATGAAGTTCTTACGGATAATGAGGTGGATAGGGGCAGATGTTTAATTTGCACTTCTCATCCATTAGAGGATAACACGATTATTGAAGTGTCATGATTAACTAGTGTGTAATTAATCATATGAGAAAGGGGTCTAGTTAATAAAATCAAACTAGACCCCTTCTGGTTATCGTTAAAAATTATTATCGCTATTTGAGTTCGTGTTTTACACCTTCAAAAGTCATTTTTACAGGCTTAATTAAACCGTTTTCGTCAAAATGCATCTCTTCTATACTGGTTACTCTTTCGCTAGCACCGGTTTTACCTAGCGGTCTTCGATGATAAACAATATAATATTTATCTTCATTAGGTACTTTTATAACCGAATGATGCCCAGCGCCAGTAGCTATATTCGGATCTTGCTCCAAAATTGTATCAATACGTTTAAATGGACCAAATGGTGTGTCTGAGATAGCGTAGGCTACTTTATAATCTGGGCCTGTCCAGCCCCCCTCGGACCACATAAAGTAATATTTATCATTCTTTATAAACATAAATGGTCCTTCAACGTAGTTTTCTGGCGTAACTTCTTTATAAGTGGTACCATCTTCAAAAGGAACAATACTTTTGAAATCATCACTTAATTTGACAACATTACAGTGTTTCCAGCCACCGTAATACATATAATACTGACCATCCTTATCTTTAAAAACAAATTGATCAATAGGTTGAGCGCCGTTGACAATATCATTAATAAGTGGTTTGCCAATTAAATCTTTGTAGGGGCCTTCAGGCTTATCGGCAACGGCAACACCTATGCCGCCAATTTCACCTTCATGTACGTCATTAGCGCCGAAGAAAAAATAATATTTTCCATCTTTTTGAATAACACTAGGCGCCCACATAGCTTTCTCAGCCCACTTAATTTCTTTATTATCAAGAATTCGTTCGTGCTTTTTCCAATTCACCAAATCTTTTGAAGAAAATGCATCAAATAGAATTTGTTCTTCGTAAGGTGCTGAATAAGTTGGAAAGATCCAATATTCATTGTTGTACACTATTCCTTCTGGATCAGCATACCATCCAGGAAAAACTGGGTTTTGCTGAGCAAAAATGCTTTGAGAAGAAAATAGGGCTAAAGTCGTTAAATAATAAAATGCTCTTTTCATTGCTAAAGGGTTTTAATAGGCCGGAAAATAGGTATTTTAGTTGATTTATTCACCTAATTAATGTAAAAAAAGGGTGATAACTACTAATAAGCTACCTCCCTGCTATATACGGCATATTTTATTTTTGATAATTTATTTTTCTGGATAGGCAACTACCACGTTGCTTATTTTCCACCCTAATTCACTGTTACACACTGTTAGGTAATCTATGCGTTCAAAATTGTCAAAAGATGAGGTAACCTTTACGATGCTGCAATCATTATTTTTTTCAACAAAGGAATAGTCAGTTTCGCACAGCAATTTGACATCTTGTAAAGTCTTTAAATATTTGATTATTTCATTTTTGGTAACCGGCTTACTATTCGTATTACTAGGAGTGGTTAATTTAAAATCGTGCGTGAATAGGCTGTTCAAGTATTCGGTTTCTCCTTTAGTCATTGCCTCGATATATTGGTCAATAATAGATTCGACATGTACAAATTTTACTGGTTCTGGTTTGGCTGCGCTAAAGGCAAATGAACTAAGTGATGTAAATAGAGCTGCTGCGATTAATGTGATTAACGTTTTCATGACTTATAGTTTTTAGTGTATGATTATGTAATTGTATGATTCAAAGGTATAGCACAACATAACCAGACACCATAGCCATTAGGTGTAACAAGTAGTTAATTCGGTAAAAGCTTTTAATTTATCGGTTAAAAATTAATCGCAAATTTTAGCATTCGGTGAATGGCAATTGATTCTCGATTAAACCGAATAACGGTTGTTTTTTTTTGGGGTACCGTGATTATAAAGGAGGGGTTGACTTCATTTAAAACTGATTTAACCAATTTTAAATGAAGTCATAGTTAAAGCACCGGCCACAGCCGCATCATTGAAGATTGTAATATCATCTTTCTCTTCCTGGAGGGCTAAAGCGTAAATCATAGGTAAATAATGTTCGGGGGTCGGGATTGCTAATAAAAATTCGCTCCCCTGTTTATCGTATTCAATTAGAGGTTTATGATTGCCATCCATAATGTAACTTATCATCTTTTGATTAGCAATATTTGCCCAATCAAAGCCATAACCAACTGTATTAAGATGTTTCCAAGAAACCATTCTTAAATTGTGCACATTATTTCCTGACCCTATGATGAGTACACCTTTATTCCTAAGTACGGCCAATTCCTTAGCTAAGGCATAATGCTGAGCTGGTGTTTGCGTGTAATCGATACTCATTTGAATAACGGGCACCTCAGCTTCAGGATATAAATGTTTAACCACCGACCAAGAACCGTGGTCTAATCCCCATTTATCATCCAAATGAATTTCTGTGCTTTTTATATTTTCTTGAACATACATAGCTAATTCTGGCGATCCTGGTGCAGGATATTGCACATCAAATAAGGCTTGTGGGAATCCACCAAAATCATGAATTGTTGATGGATTCTCCATGGCTGTAACAAAAGTTCCTCTAGTCTCCCAATGCGCAGATACAACCAAAATTGCGGTGGGTTTTTCAATTTCTTTACCAATTCGCCTAAATGATTGCACAAACTCATTCTCTTCAATGGCATTCATGGGGCTTCCATGTCCCAAAAATAAAACAGGCATTTTTGAGGAGGTATTCAACTCATCCACAAATTTGTTTAATGATTTTAATTTCGAGCTTCCGCTTGTTTTCATGATCTGATCCATATTTCTATTTATTACGAGAATTAGATGATATAGGCAAAGATCTTTAATATATAGATTTGTGTGGTATTAATAATTGGACGAAAGATAAAAGAAAACGGAGTTTCAGGAAGTTAAAGCTCTCATTTCTTCTCTAAATGCTGTGGGGGTTAATCCTGACTTCTTTTTAAATACACTGGTGAAATATGCTTTATCTGAATACCCAATTTCAAAACCAATTTCTGAAATTGATTTATCCGACGTCAGGAGCAGGTTCTTAGCCTCTAATAACTTCCTCGTTTCAATAATTTCTGAAACCGATTGTTGCCATATTCTATGGGTAATTCGGTTTAAGTTTTTCGCACTCATGAACAGTTTCTCAGCATAGAAATTAACGCCTTGAGTGCGTCGGAAATTATCTTCTAAAATGTTTAAGAAGTTGATAAAAGTTGTGTCTTGATTGCCGCGCTGCTGGGGGAATTCGGGTTGTTGCGCTTTTTGCTCTAACTCAATCATGGTCAATAAAGTGCTAACTAGCTTCCTGACTATGATTAGTTCGGGTTTGATTTGAAGCATTTCTTCATCGATCATTTCGCAAATTAGTACCAATCGATTGAACTCCCTTCCTGGTTTAAATACTAAGTTAGCACTGTTATGAAAAATCGAATATAAATTAAATGCTGTTTCGGCAATAAATTCACTTTTAAATCTCAAAACCCATAATTCACATATGCCATCTTTACTCTCTGGCACTATCTTATGCGTTTTCCCTTTTGTGATAAAACAAGTAAAGGGTGCATCATAAGTTGTAGACTTGAAATCAATAAAATGTTCAATTCTTCCTTGGACACCAATAATTAACTCTTCATAAAGATGAATGTGGGGTTTATTAATCTGGGATTGTATATAACTTGCATCTTGATTGTTTACTTTGAATATTTCAAATAAATTTCTCATGATCTCATCCATTTTTTTACTAAATATCAGATTTTCTTTTTGCAATATCTATTAGATTACTAAATATGTCGAAAAATTATAATGATTGTTGATTCGTTTGCGATTACTGTGATTGTTTTACAGTTTTCATTGTTTAGTTTGGTTTTTTTTTATTCTTTTTATGTCTATTTATCATTTTTAAGACGTAAATATTAAATATTTATCATTTTTTATTAAAAATAATTTCATTTTTAATATTAATATTATATTTTTGATGAATAAATATAAATAATTATGGTTTTATCAGGTAAAAAATCTTATTCACCAATTTTTTTAATGTTTTTTGTGGTGATTGTGGCGCTATTTTTCACAAATACCCCGCAAGCTCATAGTAGTTCAGAGTTAAATTATGCAGATATAGCTTGGATGCTAACTTCAACTGCTCTCGTATTAATAATGACACCTGGATTGGCATATTTTTATGGAGGAATGGTAAAAAAGAAGAATGTAATCTCAACTATGCTTCAAAGTTTTATTTGTATGGCAGTGGTTGCTGTTTTATGGGTTGTTTTTGGATTCAGTTTAGTGTTTGGCGATTCAGTAGGAGGAATAATTGGAAATCCATTCACTTTCTTCATGTTCAATGGCGTATTAGAGAGAGAACCTTGGGCGGGAGCCCCTACGATACCTTTCGCACTATTTGCAATTTTTCAATTAAAATTTGCTATAATCACCCCTGCACTTATCACAGGAGCTTTTGCTGAAAGGATCCGTTTCACTTCTTACGTACTTTTTATTTGTCTGTTTTTTATATTTATATATGCGCCTTTGGCACATGCAACATGGCATCCTGATGGACTCTTGATGAAAATAGGTGTACTTGACTTTGCAGGCGGAACCGTAGTTCATATGTCCGCCGGTCTAACTGCTCTTGCATCTGCTATCTATTTGGGCCAAGGGAAGGAATATCATCAACATTCTCCAGCACGGATTACCTATGTTTTATTAGGAACAGGCATGTTGTGGTTTGGCTGGATCGGGTTTAACGCAGGATCAGCATTCGCTGCTTCTGAATTAGCTGTAACTGCTTTGATAACGACATCGACAGCCTCTGGTGCAGCGGCGTTGACGTATATATTTATTGATGCCGCTAGAGGAATTAAACCTTCAGCCATTGGGGTATGTATAGGTGCAGTAGTAGGTTTGGTTGCCATAACCCCCGGAGCTGGATTTGTCACAATTGGGCATTCATTAGTTATTGGCTCAATAGCGGCTGTAGTTAGTAGATTAGTAATTGAATGGAGAACTAAATCTAGGATTGATGATACATTGGATGTGTTTCCAAGTCATGGTGTAGGTGGTATGGTGGGTATGCTCTTAACTGGTATTTTTGCGTCTAAACAAATAAATTCAGCTATTCCGGACAATGGCTTGTTTTATGGCGAATGGACCTTATTCAATGCCCATATTATCGGATTGATATGTGCTACTGTTTTTACGATCATCGTTGCTTTTATCTTACTTAAATTAACGGATTTGATATCCCCATTACGTGTTTCGCAAACTGAGGAAGAGGTTGGACTAGACCTTTCACAACATGGCGAAAAATTATAATATAACATCCTTTTACTAACCTAAATTCGACCTGCTTCCCATTTGGGAGGCAGGTTTTTGTTTTTTTATAAAACATTTTATTGTTACCATGGTTTTATAAAGGAATCAAAATATATAGAAATGAATAAATTAAAAACATACACAACAGGTTTATTTGTACTCGGATTAATACTATTTGCCAGTTGTAACAATACGCCAAATGAAACCGAGACTACACCAGGGGCGGTGGAGGGGAGTGATCCTACAAGATATAATATAAATGCACCAGATGAGGAGGTGATTAATTTGGATTCTACTACAGTAGATTCATCTGCTATCACGAAGTAAAACCTTTTTTTTAATTTTTTTGTACTCAAATCACCGCCGGTAAACTTACGGAGATGCTCACAGCATTATTGGTTTATTTAAGTTGCTATTTACCAAGTTAATATTAAACCTGGCGAGATATACTTGATTATCATTTAAATACCGATTTAAACAAAGTGCAACGAATTTTGACCAATGATTCGCCTTTTCTTTATTTTAATAATGATAACCTGACCCGCAGATTTTTATTTTTCTCCTACATGTTATTTCACGAATTGTTTCTTTTTGCTGGATAAATAAGTAAGCTAAAATTTGTAGATATAATTTTTTAACTAAATTTAAACTTTTAAGAGATTGTTAATCTCATTCACTGTAGATTTTTAACCATGATTATTATTGGCTGTATTTTGGCTATTATAGTTGGACTTACCTTAGCATTAATAGGAAGTGGCGGAACAATTCTTACAGTCCCTATTCTAGTGTATATAATGGGTGTAGATCCAGTAATGGCTACTACTTATTCATTGTTTGCAATTGGTGTCTGTTCTTTAGCAGGTGGGGTCAGGGGAATTGTGAAAAAAGAGGCTGACTTACCTAAAGTATTAAGTTTCGGTGTCCCATCCCTCATAACTGTTTTTATAACGAGATCTTTCATATTACCCTTGGTTCCAGAAATAATACATATAGCTGGCTATGCAATTGATCAAAGTATTGCACTGATGATATTATTTTCATTCGTCATGGTTGCATCTTCTTTTAGTATGATCCGAACTGCAAATCATGAAATAAAAGTTGTTAACTCAAATTTCAAAGTACCGATTGAAATTATCTTTCTGCAAGGAGCAACAGTGGGTTTAATAACTGGCCTGGTGGGCGCTGGTGGCGGATTTTTAATAATTCCAGCACTTATGAATTTTTATCATTTACCTATCCGAAGAGCGGTGGCGACTTCACTTATTATTATTTCGATAAATTCATTGTTTGGTATTTTAGGAGATTTGGAAAAAGTACCGGATTTTGAATGGCCATTACTGATATCTTATACACTCGCTGTTTTAATAGGTATTTCAATCGGGTTTTATTATGCCGGTAAAATCTCTAATAAAATCTTAAAAATCGCCTTTGGTTACCTGATTTTAGCGATTGGTCTATTTATTTTTATCAGAGAGCTAATATTTATTTAAACTAAAGGAAAACGATTTTAAGCGGTTTCCCTTTAGTTTCTACGCCGATTTTGCATTAAAATAGCGGGTTGTCTTGAAATAGATAATAAAACCAATGATTGATAAACACAACCAAAGAAAATCAATAATAAAAATATCTGTTTGACCCGTGACTAAACTTTTGTAAATCCAATTTTGAGTCATAATACCATTAACAATTGGGACCGCTAACGACAATAGACTGCCAACTAATAAGCTTTCTCTATTAGTTCGGTTTAAATTTCGTCGTATTATAAAATAAGTAACTAATATTAACCAAGACCAAAAGTATATTTTATAGATAAATGCTTGATTAACCACGGCGCTAATTTTAATCGCAATGAAAGTAAAGGCTGTTACTGGAAACATGGAAAGACAAATGGCTAAATAAGTATTGGCAAGCCAAAAATTAAACTTTCTTTTTCTAGGAATGACGTTGTTTTTATTTCGTGCAACCAGCCAGATTAAAATACCAGAGGTAATAACTAAACAGCCCATTATACCTAATATAAAGTAAATGATTTTTAGTGGGTAACCGCCAAAATCTCCAAAATGTAAACGGTACAAAATGCCTCTTACCTGATCAACATAAGTAGGGTCTGAATTTGGTGATTTTTCCGTTATTATTTTATGATCTTTAGCTTGGATAATAAGCAAACCTGATCCTGAAAAATTCTTTTCATAATGCGGATCTGATTCTAGTATAATTTGCATGTTTTGATCACCATAATTTTGAAGCGATATTCTTTTAAATTCACTATGTGGCCATTTTTTCTTTGCATCTTCTAATATTGGGGCTATTAAAATCTTGTTTTTTAGTGGTTTATAGGAGTATTCGGAGCTTGCTGCATGCGCAAAGCCGAGGTCCTGATACATTTCTTCAGTGTTCTCCTGATAAAGTATTTTTTCAAAAGGTAAAGCTAAAACAGTATTTAGAATTAAAAATATTCCTGTTAGTGCAAAAATAAATTGAAAAGGAAACCCGATAACGCCTAAGGCGGTATGCATATCAGTCCAAACTGTTTTCCACTTATTGAAAGGACGGAAAACAAAGAAATTAGAAACGATTTTATCCCAATGTAGTAGCAGACCAGTGATTAAGGCAAAAAGAAATAAAAAGGAAGTTATTCCTGCTATAAGGTAGCCGAATGGTGCGATTCCTAATTTAATAGGTACCTGATTTAATTGAGCAAGAAAATGTAGTCGATATAAAAACTCACCCATATCGTAGGTGCTTTGGTAATCGCCAGATTTCTTAGTTACAAAATCATAATTGAAATATTTTGAATCATTCTTTTCAAGATGTTCTTTATTTAATATTGTATCCTTTGAGGACGAAATATTAATGTAGGCATAGGCTTCAGATTTTTGAAGATAGAATTGAATATCTCTTCCATGTAAATCAAAACCAGTTTGTAAAGAATCTAATAATTTGTCATACTCCGTATAGTCAACGGGTTTGTTTGCATAGGAACTATTAGACTGCCAAGCGGAGATCTCATCTTTAAAAAAGGAAAATGAACCCGCAAAGAATATGACATACAAAATGGCACAAATAATAATTCCACTGATAGTATGGGTGCTAAAATAGATATTATAGTTTCTAATTTTCATCGAAATTTTACTGATTTAATAGATAGGGTAAGGAAAAAATAACTGTCAATAAAAGATAAATACCCCATATTTTCCATCCGTTCTTTGCTAAAAAAGAAAGAAGTAATAATACTGCCCATAATATATAGCCTGTTAGATAGGCCGTAATTACCACGTTTTGCTTTGCAAAAATATGGGTCAATAGGAGATGAAAAGATAGCATAACCATATAACCACCTATGAATCCGGCTGTGATTTTTACTAGTCTTTGAGTTGGACTACTTAAATATTTCTTGTTAGCTGGCATAATTTATTTGATGTGATTAACGAAAATTAATTCAAGGCAAAAGAAAAGTAGAAAAATTAATAACACATTATTCCATTTTATTGCCTTAAACGGAGACAACAGGACTATGAGGCTTAATATGCCCATGATATAAAGAAGAAGGGTATATATTGCCGAGCTGAATCCCTGATGAATAAGTAATAGAAAAAAGGTAATAATGGTCAACGATAAACTCAGACTTTTCGCTACTATCGAGTGTTCACTCAAAAAAATTATCCAAGAGGGCCGATTTTGAATTTTTATTTTTTTGCTACAATTATAAAAAAGGTAGCAAGTGAAAAATATAATTAACAATAGGGTAGTGTACATAATCAATATTTAACAAGTAGTGCTCCTAATATCTCATAAGATTATTAAAAGAATGAGGTTAGGAGCCCTGTTTTTTTTATAAGTAAATTCGGTTAAGCAGGATAGAAGTTGTCCGAAATAGAAATCTACTTTTTTCACCGTATTCATCGTAGTTAATTTTCGCACTAGTACTGTTTATAGCCTGCTCTGTCGAATAAAAATTATTTTTTTGATAATTTTTCTCCGGAATTATACTTGTGATTTGTAAATTAAATTATTTGGATTAAGGTGGTCGCTCCTCGCCAAATACTATTCATTGGGATGCCATTCCATTGATCCTTTTTTTCTACCGTTTGAGATGCCTCCAACATATAATCCCCTTTCCAGTCTGCTGAAAATGAAATTTTACCTTGTTGGTCAGTCTTAACAGTTTTAATCCATCCATCAGCACGAATAATCATGACTTCAATGTTTTCTGCTGGTTTTTGATCTACAAAAACAATCGCTTCTACAGGTTGACCCACCTTCAAAGTATTGCTGCCAGTCCGGACAAAAAAGGGAGATTCTATATTGGGAATAACGGATGTTTTCCCAATAGAGACAAGGGCAGTGGATGAAAAATCAAATCTTTTTCCTTCATACATTTCCTCGGTAGGGTGCGCAATATGCAAGGCATATACTCCTTCTTCAGCTGGAGTAAATGTTGCTATAAAACAATCTTTTTCTGCCGTTTTTTGTAACTCTGTCTTTTCGCCATTAGGTAGCGTTAGGTAAAGTTTAAAATCTTTAACATCGGAATACCATTTATCAACTGTGTCGAATTCCTGTGTTTCAAACTCACCGTAGAAAATTTTCACCTCGTGCGGTTGATTTATTTCGGACTGGGGTTGCGTTTGAATCCATAGTGCGTGACCATAACTTACCTGGATAAGGCCTAAGCTCAATAATAAGATAATTAGCGTTTTCATTTTCGTGTTTTTAAAATTTATAACCTACTGTTAATTTAAAATTTCTTGGCGCTCCAGCTTGCCATGAGTAAACTGAACCGGATGCGAAATTACTCATACCTCCGCCCTCGATGAGGTATCTATCCATAAGATTCTGCACATTCAGATTTGCATACCACTTCTCTTGTCGATAACTTAAACCCGCGTCAAATCGATAGTAATCTTCAATATTCCTTTCAGGTAGTTCATTGGAGTAACTTCCAGTCGCGCGATCTATGTTGCTGTTAATGCCAGCCATTACACCTAATCCTTTCAATGCCGCCAGACGAAATTCATAATCTAACCACAGATTGAAAATATGCATGTCCGATCCAGCTAATCGTTGTCCCTCAAAAAAAGTTATTTTATCTTCTGTATTGACGCCTTCATTAACTTTTGATATTTTTCCATCTGTATATGCATAATTTGCGATCAGATTAAGGCCTTTAACAATTTCACCCTTTATGTCAACTTCAACCCCTTGAATTTCTTTTTGACCGATTTCAATCACATCTTCTGGTCTAGGTCCGTAGGAAGTTAATTCATGGTTTTTGGTGATTCTATAAAGTGCAAGTGACGTATTCCATTTTCCATTAGCCCAGTTTCTTTTTGCCCCAAATTCAACATTATCACCCGTAATTGGTTTTATGGGATTTCCATCATGAAGAGTACCTTGTGTTTGCGGAAGGAATGCTTGATCATACAAACCGTAGAGGGAGGTATTCTTGTCAACTGAAAAGGATAAGCCCACACGTGGGGTGATTTTTTTACTATTAATTGCTGGATCACCCCACGAACCTACAGACATCGATGTAAATCTCCCAGCTAAAGTTAATCGCAACTTATTTTGGAAAAAACCTAATTCATCTTGTATATAAATGGAAGAATAGGAACTATTCATTAAGCCACCACCTAAAAAGGCCCTAGTTCTTATGTCAACGGATCTGTCAAAAGCCAAGTCTTTTACATCAAAACTATAAGAAGGATTGTATGGATCAAATTCTCCACCAAGGGTATCTAGCGCTATACCAGTATTCCAATCAGCAAAATATTCTTTCTTACCTAGATCAAGCCCCGTTAATATCTTGTGTTCTACATTACCTGTAGTAAAACGACCATTTAAAAATATCTGGCCTAATTGCATTTCACTTTGGGCATCCCAAATGTCTGACCTTCTAATCATTTTACCATCTGGATAAACATCCTGTGGCCAACTGCTCGCTCCAATTTGATTATAATTAAAATACGAACCTTGAGCCGTCAATTTCCAATTTTCTGAAATATCATGTTCAATGGTTAAAAATACACTGTGATCATCAATATTTAGCGGTTCGTGCCCAGGTGATGAGAAGGTGAAATCACGGGGGAGTTTTTTAAAGCCAAATGGTGAAAATAAGTAAGCTGAACCAATATCAGTCATTTTTGCATGCTGATAGGTATATTCAAAGATGGCTTTAGTTTTATCGTTCAACTGATAGGAGAGAACAGGAGCTATTACTAGCCTTTTCGAATCTTCATTTGGTCTAAAAGAGGCACTGGAACTCCCTGCAATATTTAAACGATATAAAAGCTTTCGATTAGTCGATAATGCCCCATCTAAGTCTAAAGTTGTTCTAAACATATCAAAACTTCCTAATGAAAAAGTTACCTCGCCTTTATCTTCACCAGTAGGTTTTTTAGTAACAACATTATAAATGCCGGCAGGATCACCACTTGACATCATAAAACCAGCAGGACCCTTTACAAACTCGACTCGTTCAACGGTTGCCATATCTTCTGACAAAGGACCCCAACTCGATGCGACTACATTCATTCCGTTTCTAAAAGCTTGAATTTTTGAACCTCTCATTTTTATATTAACATACAGGTCGTTCCAATGCGTTTGCCTACTGATTCCACTTACATTTCGATAAAGTCCATCAGCTAAATTGAAAGATTGCTGTTTGCTAAGTAATTCGGAATTAATAATTTGAATGTTTTGAGGCAGTTCAATCAGGGGTGTTTGCACTCGTAAACTACTAGAAACATGTTGTTCAACAGCTCCTTTATACCCATTTACTAAAACTTCTTTAATATTATTTTTACTTTCCTGTAAAATGAAATCTAAAACCTTGGTTTCACCATTTTTAAGCGTCAGGTTAATAGTTTGTGATGTGAAACTAACATGTTTTGCCTTAATAGTATAGGTGTTAGCATGTAAATTTGTGAATTGATATTTCCCAAGTGAATCTACTTGGACATTTAGACCGTTATCTAATGTAATCAGCACATTTTTAGCAGGTTGATTTTGTTCGGTGAGAACAGTTCCTCGTATTGTCCCATTTTGTGCGAAGCTATAATAAGATGTTAAGAGTAATACTGTTACTGAAATAATGTTTTTCATTTCTATTTAGTGGAGTATGTTTAAAGTTTATCTGTTGGAAGATTCCGTGTACTTGAATTAATGTCTCTATTTGCAGTACTAACTTTTGAATGTCGTGGACGTTTTGATACTTAATGTTTGAGGCGAAAAAGTATAAAGAAAATGAGCGTAAGATGGAGGAGCTTGTTGATTGGTTTGAATTGACGTAAATTTTTTTTTCATGTGTGTTAATGTTAAATGGATATTTAATTTCATTAACTGCTTACGAAAAGACATACGCGATTTTAATTTATAGGCAGAGATTGACTATAATTTTTTATCTTGCAGGTCCTTTCATACGAACAGTGTGCTAAAGGTGATCGAGACATATAAATGTCTGATCAACTAATATCAATTACAGTTGATATTAGATTTTTTGCGTCATGCAAAGATTGCTGTCTTCTGCATGGCGCTCTTTTATTTATTACTTTCTAAAAGTTTAAGTATTATACATCTTTACGCAAAGAAAATTGCCGACTTAGTATAACCTTGGTTTTATTTAGACTAATTATAAACAATAAACAAATATAGTACGAAAATATTTCTTTGCAACTTTTTTTTTCAATGATAAGTGTTTTGAATTATGTGTTGTTTAATATAATTGATGTAATTTATCATGTAAACTTCTGTTTTATAGGAATTTATTGTTTAATTTTAGTGGTTTTTTGTCTAAAAATTTGACAGGGTAAAAATTCTTTTTGTAAAAGAAGTGGGCTAGATTTAGTTAATTATTTAAACCATTTGTAAGACCTGCTAGGTGTTTTATATAAAGTAAAATAGCAATGCCATAAACCTTCTCGACCCTCCCTTTAGTTTTATATATGTAAGGCTATGTCGTTTTTATTGTATTTGGATACGGAGATTAAAATGTTTTTTCGATATTTGAATCAACATTAACGATTTAGTAACCTTAAAATGTGATTTATCGCATTTTTTATCAATTGAAAGATTATTAGATTTTGAAACTTAAACTTATGGAAAAAAGAACAACTGTATTTTTTTTATTTTGTGTAATGTTGCTTTCAACATACACTTTACAAGCTCAGCGTTGGGATCATACGGATGATGACCGAAAAGTAGCCATCGAAGTCGATACTATTCAAAAAAAGGGCTATACTTTGATTTGGATTAATAAGGATAAAAATTTTAATGCTTCCTTAAAAAACGATCTCATCACCACATTTTTTACTAATTATCCTAAACTGGTTAAGACATTTAATAAAAAATCGAGAAAAGAAGTCACTTTTGTAATCGATCCAGAATATAAAGGAGTAGCTGCAACAGCAGGAGGGATCGTGCGTTTTAGCCCAGAATGGTTTGCTAAAAATCCTAAGGATATTGATGTGGTTACACATGAGGTGATGCATATTGTACAAGCTTATCCTAATGATTCTGGTCCATGGTGGATTACTGAAGGAATAGCTGATTTCATTCGCTTTAAATATGGCGTTGCAAATCTTGAAGGTAATTGGAAATTACCTGAATTTACTACGACACAAAAATATACTGATTCTTATCGGATAACAGCAAGATTCTTTCATTGGATTGAAAGCAATGTGAAAAAGAATTTTGTAAAGAAATTAGATAAGGCCATGCGTGAGAAAACTTTTACAGAAGATTTTTGGAAAGATGTAACAGGTAGTTCTATTGATTCTCTTTGGTCAGATTACGCTAATAACCCATCAATTTAATTATTATATATGAATTACTGTAAAATAGGTAAGTTGTGTTTATTGGTGATATTACCTTCATTGGGTATTTCTCAGGAAAAGTCACTTACTCAATACGTTAAACCACTGATTGGGACTGCTAAAATGGGGCATACTTTTCCTGGCGCTACCGTCCCTTTTGGAGCTGTTCAATTAAGTCCTGATACTGACACCATTCCATACGCCGTAGAAGGGAAATACAATGGGGATGTTTATAAGTATTGTGCAGGATATCAGTATGATGACCCGACAATAGTTGGATTCTCGCATACGCATTTTTCTGGAACTGGACATTCAGATTTAGGTGACATATTGGTCATGCCCACACAAGGAAAAGTTCAATTAAATCCAGGTACTGCTGAGCAGCCTGAGAATGGCTATCGATCTCCTTACAGTCACGATAATGAAGTAGCAGAACCGAATTATTACAAAGTAAAGCTTGATAAACATGATATTCTAGCTGAATTAACTACTTCCACTAGAGTTGGAATGCACCGCTATACATTTTCAGAATCTGATCAATCACATTTAATTCTAGATTTAACTGCCGGTATCTATAATTATGACGGGAAAAATGTATGGACTGTCGTTCGCGTATTGAATGATTCCACCATTACAGGGTATCGCCAGACCAATGGATGGTCAAGAACCCGGACCGTCTATTTTGCTATTAAAACATCCAAGGCATTTAAAAATTACGGTGCAAAATATTTTGATAAAGAAGTTCCATATAAAGGTTTTTGGCGCAAATTCAATCAAGAGCAGAACTTTCCGGATTTAGCGGCTCATAATATCAAAATGAATCTTGATTTTGATACCAAAGAAAATGAACAGATAATGATGAAAGTAGCGCTTAGCCCGGTCAGTATGAGTAATGCTTTAGAGAATATGGAAGCAGAAACACCTAATTGGGATTTTCAACAAGTGGTGGAAACAGGTCAGAAGGCTTGGGAGAATGAGTTGAATAAGTTTCAAGTAGATATGTTAAACAAAGAAGATTTGGTTAATTTTTACACCTCTATCTATCATGCTAACCTCATGCCAACGACCTATATGGATGTAAATGGACAGTATAAAGGCTTGGATCAAGAAGTTCATGTAGCAAAGGGTTTTACAAATTATACTTCATTTTCTTTATGGGATACGTTTCGTGCATTTCATCCTTGGTTAAATTTGGTACATCCAAGTAAAAATTCGGATATGGTATCTTCCATGTTAGCACATTATGACCAATCTGTTTTAAAGATGTTACCTATTTGGTCTCATTACGCAAATGATAATTGGTGTATGAGTGGATATCATTCGGTATCAGTTGTTGTAGATGCTATTTTGAAAGGTGTTTATAAAGGCGATTTGGAAGCAGCCTTGGCTGCGTGTGTGCAAACCGCCAATGCCAGAAATTATGAAGGAATAGGTTCTTATATCGATATGGGATACGTTCCTGATGATGTTAATGGAACTTCTGTTTCTAATACATTAGAATATGCCTATGATGACTGGTGTATTGCACAGTTAGCAACTAAATTGGGTAAAGAAGATATCGCTGCAGAATTCAATAAACGAGCAGAATCTTGGCGCAATGTTTTTGATGAACGTATCGGTTTTATGCGTCCTAAAGATAGTAAGGGGACCTTTAGAGAAAAATTTGATGTTTTAGAAACGCATGATCAAGGATTTATTGAGGGCAATACTTGGAATTATTCCTTATATGTACCTCACCAGCCAGATCAATTAATGGATGTTATGGGTGGGGAGAAGAAGTTCGAAACGTATTTAGATTCCTTATTCACTATGCATTTGCCAGATAAGTATTTTGAAAACACAGAGGATATTACAAGAGAAGGAATAATTGGTAATTATGTGCATGGAAATGAACCCGCTCATCATGCAGCGTATTTGTATAATATAACAAAAAGTCCATGGAAAGCCCAACAACGAGTTCGGCAAATAATTAGAAACCAGTATAATAATGGTCCTGATGGGTTAGGTGGAAATGATGATTGTGGTCAGATGTCCGCTTGGTATTTATTTAGTTCACTAGGCTTTTACCCTGTAGCTCCAGGATCAGATGAATATTGGTTGGGAAGTCCATTGGTGAAATCTGCCACAGTAAAACTTGAAAATGGAAAAGAATTACGTGTTATTGCTAAAAACCAGTCGGAAAAAAATGTGTATGTAAATAAAGTTTTGTGGAACGGTAAAGAGATCAATGATTATAAATTAAATCATTCCGTAATAGCTGCTGGTGGTGAATTGCAATTTGTGATGAGCGCGAAACCTAAAAAATAGGTCAATGAAATTAGGTATTTCCTTCATTGAAGGAAGTAGTTTTTATACTGTAGACATGCGATGCTGTAATTAGTCATCACATGTCTATTTAAGGACAGGCAATAATTGCAAACATCCCTTCCTTCTGGGAATTACAACACATCTATGCAGTTTCGATAAGCTGGAAATCCAATTGATCTTAAGTGCATAAAGCACGGATACGTTGTATCCTCATTTTATCCTACCAGATAATATAATTCACATTTCAGTTTTCGTCAAATGCTTGGTCGTGTAGGTCATTAATCCAAAATTTGTCTCTTGCTTTAACTTATCTTATATCTTAAAAGATAAATGTGTTTCATAATTGTTTTCCTATGACGGCTTTGCTATGATAATTAAATATTGAAACGATACAAGGGTTGTTGTTATAAGAATTATTGATTTTCACTTTTTTTTAATGCTTGTTTACCGAATTCAGTTAGTTGTTTGGCATTCAGGTAACCCACTGAGCGAAAAACGATTATTCCATTATGGTCAAGCACCAAAAGCGTAGGGTATTCCTGCACATCCCATTTTAAAGCTAAATCCGTCCCTTCTCCTTTTTCCATATCTATAGAAAGATTTACAAAATTCTTATTAAATAAATCAGCCACCTGATTGTCTTGAAATGTAGTATTCTTTAATTGTTTACAAGGGCCGCACCACGTCGCATAAGCGTCAACAAAAATGTATTTATGTTCAGCTTTTGCTGTCTTTAACGCAGTTGAAAGAGAATTTTCAATAAACACTATTGACTTGCTTTTTACCGGCGGATTTTTCTCTATCAGGTTGTTCGCATTATTGAGCTCTGAGAATGAACTTAGCGACAATAGGACTCCAATTAGTAACAAATGATGTTTTAGATTTTTCATGGGTTGGGTTTTTATTAAGTTTTTACATGTTATTAAACGCTGCTTTGCCGTCGTCTAAAGATTTTAGATAATTTGAAATATCAAGATCGAATGCCTGTGCTACCAGGTGGATTAGGCTAGATCTCTTCACGAAGTGCTGTTGCCGCAGCTTTTAACAAGGGTGCACTTAGCCTTTGCGTGATATCCGGATTAATGTATTCAAAAAGTATTCTCCCCTTTTTATTTATGATAAAAACCGACGGAACCGGCAAAAGTTTATTGACATTTTTCCCTCCTGAGGTCTCGGGCAAAAATTTATCGTAGTTTTTAGGGCTTTTATATGCGATGCCAAAGCTTTTGGCAGCGTTTAGATCGGCGTCGGATAAAAGCGTATAGGCAAGCTTTTCCTTCTCCATGGTTTTACCCAGATTGTCGGGACTGTCCGTGCTAATGGCAATGATCTGATATCCTATTTTAGTAAGATCCTTTTCAATTTCCTGCAACCCGGCAAGCTGTTTGGAACAATAAGGACACCAGCCTCCACGATAAAAGACAAGGATTGTTGGCTTTTCGGAAATTGCTTTGTTTAAATCGAATACCTCTCCCGAAGCTTTTGGTAGGTGCAAAACAGGAATTTGTTCCCCTGTTAAAAGAGGGCTTACATCTTCCGGTTTCGAAGGAACGCCGGCAGTCATTTTTATCGTATCTCTGGTAAAAGTGAAATTTTCTGTTGAGGTAAAATAAATTGTTTTAACGCTTGCAGAAGCATTAATACTTAGGATTGACAAGCCGATAATTGTAAAAGCGATCAAGAGGTTAGTCAGTGAAGCTTTGCTATTGTAATTTGTTTTCATATTGTGTTTTTTAGGTTTTAGTCGGAAACTTCGGTAAGTCCTTACAAAAAATCTCATCTATTAGATAACCGTTCTCCTGGATTCCAGCAGGATAATGTTTTTACAGACTTTGTAAGGAATCTGTACTTCTTTCGACTAAACTTAAAAAGTCATATATGAAAAGAAGTAAAAAAATCACTCAGTGGGTAGCCGCTGCGCTATTGCCATTAACGTTAGTAGCCTGTAAAAAAGGTAATACAGACTCTCCAGACGATTCAGGTGAGAAGACGACCATAACGGTACAGAATGTTTTACAGTCTAAACCCCTAGTCGAATCCGGTACTTTTCAGGGAATGGATTCTCCGCTCATTATGCCAGGGCAATCTGTCACTATTAAATTTTCGGCCGCTAAAGGGGAAGCGTTAAGCTTTGTCGCAATGTACGGTGCTTCTAATGATCTGTTTTTTGCGCCCGACAATCCCGGCATTCAGGTTTATGATGCAGAAGGCAAGCCGATTGAAGGAGATGTCTCCACGCAGGTAAAATTATGGGATAACGGTACACGTATTAATCAAAAACCAGGTGGCACAGTAAACCATCCTGGTGCTGCCGAGGAGAAGAATATTACTGAAGTGACCGGTAGTGATGCCCAGGGAAACGTGTATCTGCCTGCTTCTGAACTCATAAAAGCTTCGCTTAAATACGATGGGAATTCTATGTTTACCTTAACATTACAGAATACATCTGGCGGGACGGCTAATGAAACACCTTTGAGCCCTGGAGTTTGGGCAGTCTCCTATATTGTCGGAGGGGATCTGCTCAATGCATCGCCTCTGTATATTAAAGACCAACCTACGGCCAACGGACTTAGCGCCATTGCAGAAACGGGAAACAATATGCCGCTAAGCACGTATGTAAGTAATAATACCGGGATATTTACGCCGCTTTCACCGATACTAGTAGTGGTCTATAACGGAATAGATAATCCTTTATACAAAGTGGGGGGAAATGACCGGAAGGAAGGGCTTAAAGAGCTTGCGCAACAGGGAGATGCGTCTATTATTGCTGCTTCTCTTAAAGGAAAAAATGGCATTAAGGAAGTCTATGTACTTCCAGCTGCAAACACAACGGTATTGCTTCCAATGATAGGCGATCAGCCGGGAAGTAGCGTTTCCCAGGAAATTGCGGTTAGCAAAGGGGACCGGGTGGCAGTTGCCACGATGTATGGATTTTCAAATGATTGGTTCTTTGCAACAGGCGCGGATGGAATAGATCCTTTGAAAAAAGGAGACATGTCGACAAGCATTGGGTTATACAACAACGGGACTGCCATTGACCAATTTCCGGGTGCAGGAATTACGCAGTTCAATCTGGCGGGAACACCGCTCACAGAGAACGAGCCGATTGCTGCTGTGCCAAATCCTAATGCCTTTACTACTTTGCCGGCAATTTCTGACATCATCAAAATCACCGTGCAATAAATTTCAAAAGATAATAATTAAATTAATATGAAACACTTTATTGTCCCAAAAAGGGAAGAAGTCTCGTCCAATAATCAGGTCCTTTTCGATAAGATGAAAAAAGGGTTGGGCATGGTGCCGAATTTATATGCTGTTTTTGCTTATAGTGAAAACGCACTTGAAACCTATCTTAATTTGGAGAATGCTCCCACATCACTTACTTCAAAACAGTTGGAAGCGATAAACCTTATAGTAAGCGAGATAAACAACTGCAGCTACTGTTTGGCGGCCCATACGGTCATCGCTAAAGGCGCTGGTTTTTCCACAGAACAAACAGTAGAGACGCGCTCAGGTTCTGCGTCTTTTGATCCTGCGCTGGACGCACTGACAAAACTTGCAAAAAGTATCGTCAGTGATAAGGGACATGTTGACCCGATGCTGATTGAGTTTTTTTTCGAGGCTGGATTTACAAAAGAAAATCTGGTGGATGCAATCCTTGCCGTGGGATACAGAACCATCACCAATTATCTTCATGCCATCACAAAGATACCGGTCGATTTTCCCAAGGCGCCCGATTTGAGTTAAAAGGTCATATTTTCTTTAAGCAGCTATCAATATAAATTCAACAGCCGTTTTCAAAATAAGATTGTTTTGAAAACGGCTTATTTGTATCGTTATCTACTTACTCCATCCGGTTGAAAATCCAAGGAGATCGAATTCATGCAATATCTTTTATGAGTTGGTGGTGGTCCATCATCGAAGCCACAGGTACTGGATAATTTAGCATCAGATTTAAACAGTACGTTGCCACAGACAGCACAATAATACCTTCCCTTCGTCTTCTGATCCAAATACCTTTAAATCCATATCTTTATGGGACATATGGTAATACAAATCTATATACTGCTTTTAAAAATTTCGTAATGAATTTTTCATACTTAGTCGAAGGCTTTTTAAAACCCTTACAATAAAATTGAAAAACCTTTGTAAGGACTTGATCTTATTTCCGACTAATCTTAGAAGTAGATCTATACAAAACTTAATAGCTCCCTTAAATATATAATTTGATAATTACTTAAATTTACATATGCAAAGAGACCATAACGAGACCGAAACTATTGAAAATAACCATCTTAATCCGCATTTATGGGTTAGTAAATTCGCTGATTACCTTTATTCTTATGCCATAACCAGGATAAATGATAAAGATCAGGCCAGGGACCTGGTACAGGAAACATTTCTGGCAGCATTGGAACGTATGGAGAAGTTTGAAGGAAGGAGCTCTGAAAAAACATGGCTGACGTCAATTCTAAAAAATAAGGTTATCGATGTTTACCGAAAAATGTCGTCAGGATTTATAAAAAATGGGGAGACTCTTGTTTCTGAGCAAGGGCAGCAAGACTTCTTCGATCAAAATGATGGACATTGGAATGATGAGCATAGACCTGCGACGTTCGGTATTGAGCAAGTTGATGCTCTTGAAAATAAAGAATTTCAAAAAATATTGCAGGCGTGCATGCAAAAATTACCGGCATTATGGTTATCCGTTTTCACTATGAAGCATATGGATGATGACTCAACATCCAAAATCTGTATGGAACTAAAAATTACGTCATCCAATTTTTGGGTAATTATTCATAGGGCTAAGATAAATCTTAGATCTTGCCTTCAAAAGAACTGGATTTAAATTAATGGGCATGAAAGAATTAAACCAAAGCGAGTTAAGGAAGATTGCTTATAATTGCAAGAAAGCCACCTTCCTAATAGAAAAACAGCAAATAGGAATAATAACAGCAAGGGAAAAACTCGAATTGAAAATACACCTTACCGGTTGCTCTATATGTGTAACCTTTATGCAGCAAAGTGCAATGATCAATCAAATGGTTCGAAATTTATTTCACTCGTCTATCCATACTGAAGTAAAGTTGGATGAAGAGTTTAAAAAAGAGCTTCAGAAGCGCATTGAAGACCAATTTGATAAAAACTAAAAATAATCGAAAGGCTTGGGAAGATTTATTGCATTCTTGACAAGTACAATCATTAGCAATCAACTATTGAAGAAACTACAGCGCAAGAACTTTTAATTATAGATTATACCGATGCCAAATAAGCTTTCAAAAATTTCTACCTGTAAACATCTATACGAAAAAAGTCCTCCTTAATAAATAAGAGGACTTTTCTACAGTAATATTCGGTAGTACCGAACCTTTTTGTACCCAGGGCCGGGATCGAACCGGCACGAATTGCTTCATTGGTGTTTGAGACCAACGCGTCTACCAATTCCGCCACCTGGGCATATTCCAATTGGAACGTTGCAAATATAGTAGTTCTGAATTATTAATCAAAAATTAAATACAGTAGAGGAGTAAAGTGATTGATTTTTAAGGTATTTATTTTTTGTTGACTATGGCAGCCAATGCATTTAGCATATTTTAACACATCATAATTAAACCAACTGAAAATATTTAATTCCTATGATTATAGGATTTGGAGTTGGTTATCTTATTTAAGATTTAAACTGTTAAAAACTTTAACAATATATACATTAAACGTTTTTACTTTAATTCACTCCAATTAATATAAAGATTAAGATTGGTTAAATTAAAATTGAAATAATTATGAAAATATTAACAATCACAGCCTTATTTGTTGGGCTAAGTATTTCGGCTTTTGCGCAGGATTCTACAAAAAATACCCAGCAAGAAATTCGGAAAGAAGTCAAACATCGGAAGCATTTTCGCAGTGAACGAATGAGCAACAAATCTCCTGAAGAAATTGCGAAATTTAAAACAGATCTCCAGGATAAGAAGTTAAACTTCTCTGAAGATCAAAAAAATAAGGTATACGCATTTCATTTAGACAAAGCTCAAAAAAGGGAAAGTAAACGCAAAGAGATGCTTGCAGAACGTGAAATACGTAGAGAAGAAATGAAAACTGAAAACCAAGAATTTCAACAACTATTAACAGTTGAACAAAAGGAAATTTTTGAAAATAATATTGCTCAAGGTAAAAAAGAAAGAGCAGATAAAAAAAATAGACGATTTAATCATCGTGAAAATAAAGATATGAGAATCGATAGAAAAAACATTAAAAATTCTATTGAGAAGCAGGACGTAGAAGTCCAAAAAGAAAGTACAAATGGTTAGTTAGATTATAGTTAGTGGTTATGTTGATGAGAGGTCTTGCTTTTTTGCAGGACCTTTTGTTTTGTATCCACCATACCCAAGTTTTCTTGATTAGAACACGTCAATATTTACTTTTAGCATATAAATACCGACAAAATTTAACGAATTTTGTTTGGAAGGTTCTGATCGGTTTTTCTATTATACTACAAAAATAATCAGTGATCTTTAGTGCTAATTAGGTATTTGATAAAAATTAAAATAAGTCACTATATGATAAGAAAAGCAGTTCAAAAAGATATTATTCAAGCCTCGGAAGTGCTTGAGAAAGTAAAAAATCATATGCTGGGTGAAGGTATTGATCAGTGGGATCAAGAATATCCAAACAACACAGTCCTGCACCAAGATATTGATGAAGAGAAAGCTTTTATTTATGAAGATCAAGGAGTGCTACTAGCATATATGGCACTTAATGAAAAATGTGATGCAGAATATAATGACTTAACATGGAATACAAAGATTCCCTTTCTTGTAATTCATCGTTTGTATGTGAAACCAACCGCTCAAGGAAAAGGAATTTCGAGTAAAATGATTCGGTATGCAGAGCAATATGCTCATGCGCATAAATATCAGTCCATTCGCTTTGACGCTTTTTCATTAAATGAAAGAGCTAATGCAGTTTATCTAAAAAAGGGATATAACCTTGTAGGAACGGTCAGCTTTAGAAAAGGAGTTTTCAACTGTTACGAAAAATCAATATAAGAAACTTAAGACTAAGGGTAAATAACAAAAGTATTTATTGCAATTAATAGTAGTGCAGGTAACAATTCATCAAATAAAAAAATAAACATAGATCTCATGTAGGAGATTTTTAATGCGAGGGATTTTTTACCGCTGATGCTACACTTATACTTGCAGTTATTAAGGTTGTTTATAACTCAGGAAGGCCGTATTTCGCTTCCAGTTTCAGCATCTTTAAAGACTGTGACTGATCGAGGGATTCTTTCTTTGAGTTCATCAACATGGGATATTATGCCAACTATTCGGTTTTCTTTGTACAGGTACTGTAATGTATCAAAAACGGTATTGATGCTTTCACTATCTTGAGTGCCAAAACCCTCATCTATGAAAAAGAAGTTTTTTTCTGATTTATTTAAGACCTGGATATTTTCAGCTAAGGCTAATGCCAAACATAGTGATGCCTGAAAACCTTGTCCACCTGATAATGTTTTAACTGATCTGCGATAGCCATTGTTTAGAAAATCGATAACTTCGAATTCATTGTTTTCATTTACCGTTAGGCTTAACTGATTTCTTGTTAATCTATGAAAACGGTTGTTCGCCATCTCACACATTTGTTTTAGATGAATACTTGAAACATAATTTACAAATCCGTTGCCTTTAAATAAATTTTCTAAAACCTTAAGATTGCTTCCTCTATTTGATACCTCCTCAAATTGCAGTAAAAGTTTTTCTTTTTTGCCAACTTCTAAGGTGAGATGTAGGAGCTCCTTTTCTAAACCACCTGTCAAAGACAATTGGAGTTCCAATTCTTCCTCTTTTAATTCAAACAAATCTGCGGTGTTTTGTATCTCATCATCGGTAAAATTCCTACTATTTAAAAAATCATTTAAGGAAGAAATTTGATTTTCCAATACTTCCATTCTGACGTGAAATTGTTGAATTTCTTGTCTAATTTTCTCCACGGGAATTGGTACTTGAATTATTTGATAGACCTCTATGATATCATTAAAATTAAACTGTTTTAAGAGTTTTGCAAGGTTTTCTTGTCTAATTTTAAGTTGTTGGTTATAGATGCTTAATTGATCTTTCGCAGCTGAATATTGCCCCACAACTTCGGCTAATTTATTTTTGAAACTATTAATTTTTTGCGTTAAAGTCGTGTAAGTTGTTTCAATATAGGTGATTCTAATATCTAATTCTTGTTTGTTTTCGCGCACTTGATCGATACTACTTTGCTGATAATCAGCAGGGATCAACTGCTGTAAAGCCAGCTCACTATGGTTACTTACTGCTTGAATAACATCGATCTCTGTTTGTATATTATTAAGTTCCTTTTCGAATTTTTCAAAATTATCTTTGTTTTTTTGAAGCTGTATACGTAGTTCCTTTATTTTCTCCTCAAAATCAAATGTTTGTTTCTCGCTGGATTTTATTTTTTGTTTTTGGGCATCAAATGCACTTGAATCATCTAAAGAGTATCCAGGCCAATTAAATAAGGAGCTGTGACTTTGTAGATTTTTATTAATACCATTTAAATCTTCTGTTATATTTTCTAAACTGCTCCTTTTCCCTTGTAAGAATTGATTGGTTTTACTGAATTTGTCCTTAATATCGTGTATCTCTTTCCACTTTTTATCAAGATCCTTTTTTTGCTGTTCATTCACCTGTAAATCCTGGTGAATCTGTTGAGAGACCATAGGATTCGGATGATGTAAAGCACCGCAAAGAGGACAGGGGTGGCCATCATTTAGCTCGGTCGCAAAATGACCTAATTTAACTTGAACTTTTAATTGTGTTTCTTGTTCACGATGATTTATTTGCTCAATTTCAAGGTCGCTGATTTGATTCGCGATACTTTCTTCCCAATCAGATTCATTATAGTGGAGCTGAGCAAATAATAATTGGGCTTCCTCTATTTCCGCGTTTATTTGTTCACTTTGTTTTAGAAGACGTCTTTGATTTTCTAGAAAAGTTTCTTTTTTTTGATACCACTTTTCCATCTCGATGAGTTGAGTGGTGTCAATTTTCTCTAATTTTAAAGCTTCTAATTGTTTTTCAGTTTGTGTTAATTCAAGTAGGGTATTTTCTTCTGCTTGTTTGGTACGATCCAAATAGGGTTGACCCTTAAGAAGCCTTTCTCTCAAGGAAGTGATTTTTAAATCATTTTCTTTAATCTGTAGTACATGTTTAAAATCTCCTGATTTTGCTCTTAAAATATGTAAATTATTGAATTCAGCTACAATACTTGTATATTCACTTTCTAAATTATCTATTTCTTTGGACTGCTTTTCCTTTATAATTTGAAAATTTTCAATTTTATGTATTAAGGACTCTTTTTCAGTGTTTAAGGATTGAATTTGATTAAGTGGCTCTCGGAAAGTGGTAGAAGTCCTTTCGTACTGAATAAGTTTATCTTCTTGCTTTTTAATTTTCTCTTTTCTTTTGGATAACTCCTCGTACTCAAATCCTTTCTGTTTGGCTTCAATTTGTTTTACTTTGAACTCCTGCACCAATTTAAGCTTATTTGATAATGCTAGGTGTGCATTTTTTGTTTCTAAAAGATTTTCTTTTGCTCGTTGAACTTCTTCTTTTTTTTCATTAAGAGAATCGTTTGAAATAGATTCAAAGCCAGACAGCGCACCTTTTAAGTTTTCTAATTTTTTATTATTTGAACTTTGAAAATGAGAAACTTGGGGACCTAAATCAAATTTGTTTAAAAGAAAAATCTCTTTCATCATTTCTGAGCGGTCTTTTCCTTTCAGTTCTAAAAACTCTTTAAATTGACCTTGAGGTATAATAATAGTCCTTCTAAAGTTGGGGTAGGATAGGTTCGTTACCTTCGCTCCATTTGCTGATTCCAATGGTATCCATTTTTCATTGATCCATTCATATGCTGTTCTTTCAATTGCCGTTGTATCTTCAAAGTTTTTTCTACGTCGCCATTGAGCCGTAAAACGGAATTTTCTGTTCTCAAAGTTTAGAAAATCAAATACAATGATCGTCTGACTAGACTTTAAGTTCATCATATTATAGGCTCTTTTATCCGTTTTGTTTAATCGTTCAGTATCTCCATATAAAGCAAAGCTTATGGCCTCTAAAATGGATGATTTCCCCGAACCAACAGAACCGAAGATACCAAATAAACCTGCTTCAGTAAGTTTAGTAAAATCGATAACTTGTTTTTCTTGATAGGAATATAGACCTTCAATACTTAAAAATAATGGCAACATAATTAATCTTCTTTATCAATGGAATTGATTGCAACCTCATCAAATAAGGCAAGCAAATCTGAATTGGGTTCTTGACCGTATTTAGATTTGAAGAAATCTATAAACAAATCTTTCATATCTTGTTCAAGATTGATCTGATCCGAACCTTGACTATCGTTTTGACTGTTATTTATTTTCGGAATAATATAAATTATTCCATCATGGGCTTGATGGATACTTTTCATATCACTAGCTGTTAGAAAATACGCAGATTCCAGTGTTAGCTCCACTAAAGTGTATGGATTTTGCGTTAACCATAAAACCGCTTCATCAATAGATCCAAACTTTACTCGATGTAGTGGGCGACCCTTTTGCAAAGAAATTGTCCTGTATTTTGCTGGCTGATTTGGAAACAAATCAGCAATGATCACCTGTTTTTTTTGACCAGATTCTGAAAAAGAATAACATAAAGGACTACTTGGATAGACCACAGGAGCATTACCTTGGCCAATATCATGAAATCGGTGTAAATGTCCTAAAGCTGTATATTGTATTTGGTACGGTATAATATTAGAATAAATTAAATCTGCATAACCTAGACGAATTGGTTTTTCACCCTCAGGTTCCTCTAGAATTACGCCATCCTTTTTTAACATGTAAAGATGGGAAGCTAATATATTTACTCCGTTTTCATCACAATATTGATCAGCAAGTGATCGCCAATTTTGTTCTAAAATGTCTTGAAGTTGAGAAGATTTATCTTCCACTTCTAAGAATTGTTTCAGTCTAATTTCATTCGCAAAGGGGGTGCAGAGTACCCGTATCGGATAATCATATTTCGGAATTTTTAATTCTATAAAACCTTTATCTGTCTTTGTTACTTCAAAGGAATTTTCTACCCGAATTGGGTTAGTTATCATATTTGGATACCCAAAAAAGAAAATACCACATTCTCTAGCCAACGGATCTGCTGAGTCTATTCGATCGGGTGAATCATGGTTTCCTGCAATTGCGATTACCGGTCTTTTACCGTTGTTTGTTAATCTTTTTAACGTTTTATAGAGGAGTTCCGTAGCCTCAACTGACGGATTAAATGTATCAAATAGATCCCCTGATACAACAACTAAATCTACTTCTTCTTGATCAGCAATTGAACAAATTTCATGCAGTACTTCCTTTTGTTCTTCTAATCTAGAGAAGAAATCTAATTTTTTTCCCAAGTGCCAATCTGCCGTATGTAATATGCGCATTTACAAACATTTGTTAAGATGAGGGCTAAAAATACAGATTTTTCAACATGATTAAGGTTAATAAAGGTGAAAGAATTTCAATCAGTAGGTTTAACCTTGCCTATTTTTTATCAGAATGACCTAGTGACTTTTCGGGATTTACTTTATTGCGAACCAATTGTTTAAGTTCTTTGATTTCTGGAAATCTTTCCATCCGTTTTCTGTCAAAAATGACTTCTTGATCAAGATATATTGTGTAACGACCACTAACCTCGCTAGGTTGTAGCGAAACAACATATAAATCATCAACAAATGTTGTTAAAAGCTCTTGCGCCATGTAGCTTGCACGGAGTAACCACCCGCATTTAGGACAGTATTCAATACGAATTGATGGTTTCATAGCTATATATTGTTTTTTGTTATGGTGAAGGGTTCGGTTTTTCCATTGTGACAGGTATTGCAAGAAATATTTTTAACCATGCCTTCATGTTCAAACTTAAAATGTTTTTTATTAATCTTATTTGTCATTTTTATCATTTTTCGGGCTATTTCTTTCATCGGCTTTTCGTCCGAGGCGAAATCTAAACCTTTTTCGCCATTTGCTTTTGATGCGTGACAGTGATTACACTTAACGCCCAAGGCCATATTAAATGATTTCATTGTTTTCTCTAGATCTTCATTAGATATGTTTTTAGGAAGAACCTTTAAATTGACGGGTCTGTTTTCTTGCTTAGCTGCATTGAAACTACTTAATGCTATAATGATGGCCAAAAGGCTTAATAAGGTCGTGCTCTTTTTCTTCATTTCTGGATATCTTTGATGACAATTACAATATAAGGAAAATAAATTAATTGTTATAGAAATGTCATGTTTAGTTTTATTAGCCTGATTACCTGTGTGTTGCCTTAATGTGGGTGACGCTCGATTACCTGATAAGTTTATGTATCTTTGGTTTTTTTAAGAATTTGTTATTTGGAATTTACGCCGGTTATGGTAAAAACAACGCTATCTCTTTTAATTTTTTTGTTAACTATAAATTTTTCTTTGCGAGCACAATTTAAGGCTGTTATAGTTGAAAACGGGTATTCCTACTTGGTCAAATCGCCTAATGGTGGCAAATCGGACGAGAGAAAACCACTACTTGTATTTTTACATGGCCGAAGTTTATCAGGAAATAACCTCGATAAAGTCAAGCGTTACGGGGTATTGCGAGCGATTGAAAAAGGGAGGGATATTGACGCAGTTGTAATAGCTCCACAAACGGCAAATGGCTGGGATCCAGAAGAAGTAATCAAGGTAATAGATGAGGCTATTCAAAACTATCCAATTGATGAAAACCGAATCTACGTATGTGGAATGAGTATGGGGGGCTATGGTACGTTGGATTTAGTTGGAATGTATCCCAATCGGTTTGCGGCTGCGGTGGCAATTTGTGGAGGCGGATCTTCGAAATATGCCTGTAATTTAACTAAGCTACCACTCTGGATTTTACATGGTCGTGCGGATAAAATTGTTCCTATGTCTGAATCAAAGAAAATATATAAAGCTATTAAACAGTGTAAAACAGGTGCTGATGTTACATTGACTTTAATTCCTGGAGGTACTCATGGGAGCGTAGAAAACCTTTTTCATAAAGATGAAATTTATGATTTCATGTTTAAGCAGGTTAAAGAGTAAATCCAGTACCCTCAAAATTGAAAGGAATTACACAATGCATTATACATATGATTGTTAATTGTAGGATTTTGGCTTATTTTTTGTAATTTAATAGAAAATAAACCATTAGAATTATGATACGGATAGTCATTATAACACTATTTCTGTTAGCTTCAGATGAATTAAAATCTCAATCGCTGGATTTAAATGCTGTACGAAATGATTTTAATAAGGGAGTTAAAGATGAAGTTCTTTGTGAAAAATATTTAGAGGTTCTAGAAGAACAAGCTGATAATCCGACGGAAAGAGGTTACGCTGCAGCATTTCATATGTTTATGGCAAAACATACTACTAATCCGTTCAAAAAAATGAACTTTTTTAAAACTGGTAAAAATCGATTGGAGCGCGAATTAGCCTCAAATCCTTCCAATGTTGAGCTACGCTTTATTCGATTAAGTATTCAATATCATATTCCTAAATATCTTGGTTACCATGATGATATTGAGAAAGATAAAGAGTTTCTTATAAAGAATCTATATAAGTTAAATGATAATTTTGCTAAAGAAAAGATTTATCAATATTTGAAGGGAGCAAATATGTATACAGCACAAGAGTTGACTGTGTTGGGCCGATAATTATTATATTAGCAACATGAGAATAAAATTAGTAATAGTAAGTGTTTTTGTATTAATCGGGCAGGCGCTACAGGCTCAGATTAAACAGGTGATTAATCCGATTAGTGAATTAGAAGTTACCGATAGGTTGTGGGTGAGCATAGTACCAAGTGACAAAAATGAAATGATCATAGATGGTGAGCTGGCCGACAAGGTGGAAGCAGTAGTTTCGCAAGATAAGATAAGACTAAAAATGAAGGCAGGTTATTATTTGAAAGGTAATCAGGCTTCGGTCGTTATTTTTACTAATCAAATTTCAACAATAATTGCTAGGAAGGGTGCAGAAGTGAATGTTGAAAAAGATACTTTAAAAGTAAATAGAGTTAGTTTAACGGCAAATGGTGGCGCTAAAATTCGCGCTTTAATATCAACCTCAAATTTAACCGTTAAAATAAATTCAGGTTCTACAGTTGATGTTTTAGGCGTTTCAGAGAATTTGACCGTTAACACGACCGCTGGTTCTTCCTTTTTTGGAAAAGACTTAAAAACTAAAAATGCCGTAGTTAGAGTGAATGGTGGCGGTAGATCACAAATAAATGCAGATGAATTTGCAGATGTTGAAACTAGGATAGGCGGAGAAATAGAAGTTTTTGGAAATCCTAAAGAACGGAAGGAGAAAAAAATTGCGGGCGGGAAAATTTCTTTTCTCGACTAAAGCTGCATAATTTAATTTTAATGGAGAGCATGTGAAAGTAATTTTACCCAGCACTTTATATGCTGAATTTGATGGTAAAATATCAACTTCGCGAAAAAATACAAAAAGCAGCAAGAAGTTTGAAATTACTGATTCAAAATTAATAATGAAGTTGTAACTTTGCGCCATGTCAGAAAAAATTATCATTCTCGATTTTGGGTCACAATATACGCAACTGATTGCGCGTCGGGTAAGGGAACTAAACGTTTACTGTGAAATTCATCCCTATAATAATTTGCCAGAATTTGACGTGTCCGTAAAAGGAGTAATCCTATCTGGTAGTCCTTATTCTGTACGTCAAGAAGATGCACCGCAAATTGATTTTAAGAGTATACAAGCTAGATTTCCTTTATTGGGAGTTTGTTATGGTGCGCAATACATAGCGCAGAAATCGGGAGGCGAAGTTTTACCTTCTGAAATCCGTGAATATGGACGTGCCAATTTACAATTTGTCAATCAAGAGAATGATTTATTTAATGGTATTCCAACACAATCCCAAGTTTGGATGTCGCATGGAGACACTATTAAAGAGGTTCCAGTAAATTTTGAAATAATATCAAGTACTGACAAAGTGAGAGTCGCTGCTTACCATATACAAGGTACTAAGACTTATGGTATTCAATTCCATCCAGAGGTTACACATAGCACGGATGGTCAAGTTCTATTGAAAAACTTTGTAATAGGTATTTGTGGATGTCATCAAGACTGGACACCAGATACTTTTGTCGAATCATCTATTAAAGAATTAAAGGAACAGCTTCAAGACGACTACGTGATAATGGCCTTGTCAGGTGGTGTTGACTCCACTGTAGCAGCTGTATTATTACATCATGCTATCGGGGATAAATTACACTGTTTTTTCGTTGATCATGGCTTATTACGTAAAGATGAATACGAACAGGTTTTAGCCTCTTATAAAAACATGGGGTTGAATATTAAAGGGGTAAATGCAAAAGAGCTTTTCTATTCGAAACTAGCTGGTATTTCTGAACCTGAACAAAAAAGAAAAGTTATAGGTTCCTCTTTTATAGATGTATTTGATGATGCAGCTAAAGAAATACAAAAGGATCTTCCAGCAGGTATAGAAGCAAAATGGTTAGGCCAAGGAACTATTTATCCTGATATTATTGAATCGATATCAGTTAAAGGACCTTCTGCTACAATAAAGTCACATCATAATGTCGGGGGATTACCAGACTATATGAAATTAAAGGTTATTGAGCCTTTGAAAACTTTATTTAAAGATGAAGTTCGTCGCGTTGGTAAGACTTTGGATGTTGATGCGGCTATATTAGGAAGACATCCTTTCCCGGGACCTGGTCTTGCTATTCGTATTTTAGGAGACATCACTGAAGAAAAGGTACGGATTTTGCAAGAAGCAGATGATATATTTATCCGAAATTTAAAAGAATCAGGATGGTATGATAAGGTTTGGCAAGCAGGTACAATCTTTTTACCTGTCCAATCAGTTGGTGTAATGGGAGATGAACGTACTTATGAACATGTTGTAGCATTAAGAGCAGTAGGCTCCTTAGATGGCATGACGGCTGATTGGATACACCTACCTTATGATTTATTAGCTAAAATTTCAAATGAGATTATTAATCATGTCAAAGGAATTAATAGAGTTGTGTATGATATCAGTTCAAAACCACCCGCAACAATTGAGTGGGAATAAGAAGCAGAGAAATATTGCTAAAAACATACTCGCAGGAGTATGTTTAATAGCTTTGTTTGCGGTGAGTTCCTGTACCCCCAAAACGACAGGTGTACTGAGAAATCCAAATGTACCAGGAGGTAATGTTGGGCGGGATCAGGGTGAACCTAAATCAGAGGAAAAAAAGAAAGACGAAAAGATTGAAAATCGCGTAGATAAAAAAACTAATATCGCATTATTACTGCCTTTTCAGTTAAATAAACTGGCACCAAGTAATATTACAGAGGAGGATATCAAACGGTCAGCATTAGCATTAGATTTTTATCAGGGCTTTAAACTAGGCGTTGAGGAGACTTCGCAAAAAGCCGGTGACTATAAAATTAATATTTTAGATACGGAAGATAGTGAATTGAAAAATGTGACGTTAGCTGCAACGCCAGAGGTTGAACAAGCTAATATTATTATTGGTCCTGTCTTTCCAAAAGAAATCAGATCATTTTCAAAAGGATTGGTGAATAAAAAAGTGCTTCAAGTAAGTCCCTTGGCAGCCAGTATGCCAACAGAATTTAATCTGAGTAACTTAGTTTCCATTACGCCTCCTATTCGGGTGCATATGCTCGCTATTGCAGATTTAGTAGCAACCGATTATCATGAAGATGATGTTGTCCTTATTTTTGATGGTCGAGATAATGATCACAGGCAATTTATTGCTGGTTTTGAAGAAGAACTAAAGAAAAAGAATCCACTCGTTACAATCATTCATGCTGCCACTGAGACGGAGTTGAAGCAATCGATGCCTGATGTAGGAACGACCTTTGTAGTTTCCGGTACTACTCAAAGAGAAAAATTGCGATCGCTGATTTCAACCTTAAATAACGAAATTGATAACGGGTCTACCATTAAATTATTTGGCCATCCGCTTTGGGAGCGGTTTGATTTCAAACCTTTTGATAACTTCTATCGTATGGAGCCAACTATAAGCGCTGAAAGCCACTTAAAAGTTTGGAATTCGGAAGTGCAAAATTTTCAAAGATCGTATAAATCCAACTTTAAAGTAGAACCATCTGATTATGCTTATAAAGGATACGATGCTGGACGTTATTTTGTTGCATTAATCAATAAATATGGTGCTGATTATGCGGAGAAAGTAGCAGAAGAAGAATTTGCTGGGTTATACTCTGATTATCAATTTATATATAATCCGCAATGGGGTTTTGTCAATCAAAAAGTTATTTTAAAAACATATAGGAACGGATCCTTTCAATAATCAACATTTGGAAAAGCATCAAATACGAACCCATCACCATATTCGTACTTTTGAACGTGCTATTGCAGCATATAACAATAGAGAGCCATTCTCAAGATTTCTAACCCAATTTTACAAGGCAAATAAACAGATGGGATCTTCCGATAGAAGGATGAACTCTCAATATTGTTATAATTACTTTAGAATTGGGCGTGCCTTAGGTCATCTCTCATCTGTCGAACGGTTAACAGTTGGTGAATTCCTGTGTGAAACCCAAAGCGTGTTAATTACCGTTCTAAAACCAGATTGGGCTACTAAGTTAGCCGATTCAATGACGGACAAAATAGAATTTATCGCGTCTATCTATGGATCTTTCTTAGCTGATATTTTTCCTGATTATTTATCGCTTTCAGCTGCTATTGAAAAAAATAATTTTATAATTTCCCACTTTATTCAACCAGATTTATTTATACGCGTAAAGAAAGCTAAACTAGCGCTTGTCAAACAGGAATTGTGTGATTTGGGTATAGAATTTAACAATAGCTCTGGGCAAGTTCTCGCTTTGCCAAATGGGACCAAATTACAGAACATTAAAAATCTTCAGGGTCTGTTTGAAGTTCAAGACTGGGCTTCTCAACAAACTATTAATCAGCTGACTATACAAGCAGGGGAGTCGTGGTGGGATTGTTGCGCAGCTTCTGGAGGTAAATCGCTTATGTTACTCGATAGAGAACCTAACATAAAACTCCTAGTTTCAGATGTTAGACTCAGTATATTAAGAAATTTAGATGTTCGGTTTCAAAATGCCGGCATACTTACTTACTACCGTAAAAAGATCCTTGATTTATCGCGCCCCATAGATCACCTTCTACAAGAGGAATTTGATGGTATTTTGGTTGATGCCCCCTGTTCAGGGTCAGGTACTTGGGGTCGGACTCCGGAAATGTTAACTAATTTCAATCCTTCAGATATCGCAACATATGCTGAACTACAGAAAAAAATTGTCAGTCAAGTTGTTCCCTTTCTGAAAAAAGGGAAAACCTTAACATATATTACATGTTCCGTCTTCTCACAAGAGAATGAGGAAGTCGTTCAATACATAACTGAAAATTTGCCTGTCAAATTACTTAATTCACAAATAATTTTGGGTTATCAGCAAAAAGCAGATACGATGTTTAGTGCCACGTTTGTCAAGCTTTAATCACAATTTAACGGGATTACCAAGACAGGACAGGTCGCTTTTCTAATTAATGCTTCAGAAACACTTCCGGATAGGAAATGATCAAAGCCAGTTCTTCCATTGGTACCTACAATAATTAAGTCTGCAGTCCATTCTTTTGACACCTGTAAGATTTCATCCCTTACGTCACCAACTCTACTGAAAGTAAAAGTTTCTTTTGCATTGGTAAATTCTGAGGCTAGGCGGTTGAGGAATTCTTGAGAAGCCCTTTGCTGTATTTCTGAAACCTCCGGAACTATGATAGGTTGTTGACCTAATAAGGGGTCTACCCCATAGGAGGAAGGGGATGTTGGAGGGACCACCGTTACTAAGGCGAAAGATGGATTTAAATCTTCCACGATTTCTTTTGCATAATTTATGGCATTTTGAGAACACGGTGTGTCATCAATAGCGAGTAAAATGCGGGTGAATTTATTAGAAGTCATGATCTTTGGATTTAATAGTTATTTTAAATATAATTAAAAACGGTTAAACCACGCATATTGTTTTATAAAACAGAGCGCAAAACCCAGAGGTCTTTATCCTGTGGGATGTAAGCGACTATCCCTGACCAGAGTATATACACACGAATGGTATCAGGAGATGCTTGGACAATAGAACAAACAAAGTATCCATCTGAGCGGAAACTATGTTCTTTCCAAAAATGTTTAGATAAGAATGAGTTATGAGTTGAATGCCAAATATGGTAAGTAGATTCGTGCTTTAACTTACGAACAATAGAAGTAATTGACAGAGGTGGAACATAACGAATTAGAAAGTGTATGTGGTCTAAATCTGATTCAAACACTTCAATTTCAAAATCTGAATTAGCGGTAATCTGTAAAAGAATAGAACACATATCATCTTTTAGCTGACCAACTAGTAACTTTTTGCGATACTTGCAAACGAAGATTAAATGACATTTTAAATAATGTTTTGAACGATTTGTGCTGATGTAATTACTTTCTCAAAGAAGGATTGAAAATAATATCGTCAGGGACTGGCGATTACAAGGGCGGAGACTGAAATAAGACTTTGGTAACAACAAAGCATAAGTCTGCGAAACCCGAAGCCCATTTGTCTTTAGCAAATAGGTAGTTCACGTATATTTAGTGACAATAGCTGAAGGATAGCAATTCTAATTGCAGTCGAAATAATTGTTCCAATTTTAAGGTATGAATATTCCGCCCGTACCTGATTAACCTCGCATGAGAAAAATGCAGTGTCCAATTTTTTTTGATTCAATTTAAAAAAATAAGGTAACCGTTTTCGATTACCTTATTTGATTTTTTGTAGTTAAAAATAGTTTAATTATACATTGAATCTAAAATGCATAACATCCCCATCATCAACTATATATGTTTTTCCTTCAACACTTAATTTTCCAGCTTCTTTTACAGCCGCTTCAGAACCAAATTCAATAAAGTCGGCATACTTTATCACTTCTGCTCTGATAAATCCTTTTTCAAAGTCGGTATGAATTACACCCGCAGCTTGTGGTGCTGTAAATCCTTTTTGAATGGTCCACGCTCTTACTTCCTGCACGCCTGCTGTGAAATACGTCGCTAAGTCTAATAGGGAATAAGCTGCACGAATTAATTTATATACGCCAGATTCTGTTAAACCTAAATCCTCTAAAAATATTTTCCGCTCTTCATAATCTTCTAGTTGAGCAATCTCAGATTCAATTTGTGCTGAGATAATCAATACTTGTGCATTTTCATCTTTAACCGCTTCTTTAACCCGGTCAACATAAGCATTCCCTGAATTGACAGATGCTTCATCTACATTACATACATAAAGCACTGGTTTTATGGTTAATAGGGTTAAATCCTCAATAAACTCAAAATCCTCCTCCGAAATTGGACTCGTTCTAGCTGATTTACCCGCTTCTAAATGGTCTTTAACTACCGTTAGTATCTCGAAAGTTTTCTTAGCGTCCTTGTCACCACCTGTCTTTGCCATTTTCTCGACTCTTTGAATACGTTTAATGACTGTATCCAAATCTTTTAATTGCAATTCGGTGTCGATTATTTCTTTATCTCGGATAGGATCCACTGAACCATCAACATGAATCACATTCCCATCGTCAAAACATCTTAAAACATGAATGATAGCATTTGTTGTCCTGATGTTCCCAAGGAATTGATTTCCAAGACCTTCTCCCTTAGATGCCCCTTTAACTAAACCTGCAATATCGACGATTTCGATATTATTAGGAATAATACGTTGAGGTTTAACTAATTCAGCAAGTTTATTTAATCTTTCATCAGGAACGGTTATTACGCCAATATTCGGTTCAATCGTACAAAAAGGAAAGTTAGCTGCTTGAGCCTTTGCATTCGATAAACAGTTGAATAAGGTTGACTTGCCTACGTTCGGTAGGCCTACTATACCACATTGTAATGCCATAAGTGCTTTATCTTAAAATTGTGGCAAAGATAATAAAATGCACGCAGATAAAGGATATTCAATCTATCTATTCTTTGTGAAATTAAGAATGATCGTTTATAAAGTTTTGTGGTTAATTAACGCATTCAGTATAAGGGTAATATTTATTATATAACACTTTTTAACATTTCAGAATTAATCCTTTCGATCTTTCCTCTGGTCATACTCTCAAATAAACGCATTATTTGTTTTTATACTATAAGGAGGTTTTTATGAAAAAATTATTTTACATTGTTTTTTTAATAGGCGGAATGGCTGCCGTAAAATCGGCATCTGCGCAGGTTAATGTAAGTTTAAATATTGGATTACAACCTCAATGGGGACCAGTAGGCTACGAACAGGCAAGATACTATTATATGCCCGAGATTGATGTCTATTATGATATTTCAAATCGTTCATATACCTACTATGATGGTCGACGTTGGGCATCACACCGAAATTTACCTCGTCGATACAGGAACTATGATTTATATAGGACATATAAGGTAGTTATTAATGATTCCAGACCATGGAATAATCATCGTCGACACAGGGATCGTTACCATGGTTACTCAAGAAACTACTCACAAGTTTCCATTAGAGATGGCAGATCTCATTATAGATATGAGAAAAATCATCATAAATATCATCGAAAAGCAAATAAAGAGAGAGCAAAATATTATAAAAAAATGCACAAAAAAAATAGACATCACGGCAGACACAGATAGCGTTTTGTCCATCTAAGTTTGACAACAAATAAAATCCCCTTTTACGATCTGGTAAATGGGGATTTTATTTGTTTATGTATATGTTGCTCAATGCAACAACGAGGATATACCGCTGTGAAAGATTAAGCAGTATTAAATAAAATGCAGTCATAGAAAATGATACAATTTAAAGAGTGGCTTACTTTACAGAGGATAGATAAATTAATTTAGTTATATTATCCTACTTACCATTAATAGGCAATTATTCTTGGATTAACTTTTTGATTTTTGGTCCAAACTATTGTTAATAATGTTTAATTTTGCTGCAAATTTAATTGACGCTAATTTTTATGTGTAAAGCTTTGTATCAAGTTGGTTTGATCCTTTTTTCTGTATTGCTATTATTGAATTCATGTAATCCAATTGTTGGTTCTACCTCTAGTGTTTTAAGCCAGGATACATTATTGACTGCACCTGATGATATTGAGGAAACTGGACAGAAAGATTCCGTTTTATTAATGGATTTACTGGATTCATTAAATTTAAATAAAATGGTTTTTCCTGGAATTGATTCAATCAATGACATTTCGCCTAAACAGGCAAAGCAATTATTGAGAGATTCAATTTACAGAGAACTGAATAAAAAAGAAAAGCATATTTATCTAACATTCGATGATGGACCATTAATTGGAAGTTCAGCTATCGATTCTATAATTACCAGTAACAACACTAAGATTAGTACCTTTTTGATTGGAAGACATGTTGATATGAGTAAACGTTTAAAGCGTGATTTTCAACGGTATTTAAATAATCCTTTAGTAAAATGCTATAATCATAGCTATTCTCATGCGGGTAATAAATTTCATGTTTTCTATAGTAATCCTGATCTGGCAGTAGCAGATTTTGAGAAATGTGAGACCAGTTTGGGGCTGAAAGATAAGATTGTCCGTATGCCTGGTAGAAATATTTGGTTATTTGATAATGTTCGCCGGGTAGATTTAGCCTCTGGCGCGCAAACTGCAGATCTCTTGGGAGCAAATGGTTACCGAATTTACGGATGGGATGTGGAATGGAAAATTAATGGCCTGTCGGGGAAACCTGTGCAAACGGTGGATCAAATATATACGCGAATAAAAAATATGTTGGGCAATAAATCGACTTTAAAACCCAATAATGTAGTTCTTTTAATGCATGATGACATGTTTCAGAGTAAAGCAGGTCAAAATCTTTTAAGTGGATTAATTGACAGTATCAAACAACATAAAGATTATAAATTTGAATTTATAGCTGATTATCCCATAAAATATTAGGTTTTCAAAAAGGAAACTAAACATTATTTAATTAATTTAGTTTCACTAATATGACCTTATCCCAATTATTTAAAAAAATACTTCCCTTTACAAAACCGTATAAGAATTTAATTTTTTATACGCTTGTTTTCACCGTGGTAGGTTCCTTTGCTGCCCAAGTGAATGCATTTATTTTGAAGTATACCGTCGATTCAATTAGTGACTTGCTGATTAATAAAACGCCTTTAAAGGCCGGTGTTCACCTTTTAGGTGTAATTACAGCCGTTTTATTGGGTAAAGAAATTATCTATTCCTGCGTTCAATTTGGACAAAAATATTTTGGTGAGAAATTACGAATCATGATTGCACGTGATTTTTCCCAAGCCATAGTAGATCGAATTTTAAGTTATCGAATGACCTTCTATACCTCAAATGTGAATGAATCAGGTAAATTACAAACACGAATTGATGCGGGAATTAGTTCCCTTACCCGTTTGGTCCAAAATTTCTTTATTGATATACTTCCCTTATTTGCCAATGCGATTGTTGCCTTGGTTTGTATGTTTTTAGCGAATTTTTATGTCGGATTGGTTGGTCTGTTTATTATCCCCATATATTTCTTTGTATCACAAATGCAAGCCGCAAGATTATCAGGCTTTAGAAGAAATATGCGCCGTTATCGTGAAAATAAAAATAATCAAATTATTAATCTGATTGATTCAATTACGGTCATTAAATCCTTTGTTCGGGAGAAGCTAGAAGCTAAAAAGCATAAAGAAATTCAGTTTGAAATGACCGAAAATCAAATGGCTACTCGTAAGACTTCTTTTCTATTTGATAGTATAAAAAACTTTATAGAACAAATTGGCGTAGTGATAGTCATTATTTTAACGGCTTATTTTGTGTTGAATGAGCAAATGTCCATTGGAGCTATTTTGTTTCATATCATGCTCTTTAATAATGTTTCTGCGCCGATTAGACAATTACATCGTATATACGATGAAGTAAATGATGCCTTGATTTATTCCGAGAGCTTTTTTGGTATTTTAGAAGATGTTGGGCAAAAGGAACCTAGCGGCAGTTATAAACCAACAACATTAAAGGGATATATTGAAATGAGAAATGTAGATTTCATTTATCCCAATGGCTTTCAGGCATTAACCGGTATTAATATTTCCATATCGCCAAATGAAAACACAGCTTTAGTTGGATTGTCAGGCGCTGGTAAAAGCACAATTATAAATTTATTAGACAAATTCTATCAACCCTCACAAGGCGAAATACTACTGGATGGCGTTGACTTAAAAGAATATGATACCGATTTTTTAAGGGAAAATGTTGGCCTTGTACTGCAAAAAAATCATATTTTCAAAGGGACAATTGCAGATAATATTCGCTATGGAAAAATCCAGGCTAGTCAAGATCAGGTTATAGAAGCAGCAAAAAAGGCGTATATACATGATCAAATTATGGATATGCCAAACAAATATGATGCTGAAGCGCATTTACTATCCGGGGGACAGCAGCAAAGAATTGCCATAGCCAGGATGTTTTTGAAAAATCCACCTATTATATTCCTTGATGAACCAACTGCTAATTTGGATGCCATTGCCACTGAGCAAATAAAGAATAGTTTGGATGCTATTAAAGTAGGAAGAACAGTTATTATCGTTTCCCATAGTATATCACAAATAATTGATGCAGAACATATTATAGTGTTAGAAAAAGGCAGAGTTGTAGAAGATGGAACACATGATGAATTATTTAGTTATCAAGGTTCTTATTATAAAATTTTCAGTGCTATGGCAAATAGCTTGAATATCCAAAAAATTACCAATTCTATTAAATCGGAATAATTATAAAAACAGGCTTGTTTTTTGTGTAGTAATTCGATAATAATTTCAGACTCCCAAAATATGTTATATTCGATATTGCAATCATTTGTTAAGGTAGGATTACAGTGGTATGTAACAGATTGGCAACTGGCTAAACTTAATCAGGTTGATTTTAAGCGACCCACATTAATTGTATCTAACCATCCTAATTCTTTTTTTGATGCGGTTATAATTGCGGCTTTAGCACCCACAAAAATTTGTTTTCTTGCCCGTGGAGATGTCTTTAATAAACCCCTGGCAAATTGGGCATTACGTACCTTCTTTATGCTTCCTATTTATAAGAGATACGATGATACAGAATCTCACGTGAAGAATGCCTTTACCTATGATGATTGCGTTAGGCAATTAAATGAGGGTGTTAGTATCTTTATTTTTCCAGAAGGGATTTCTCGAAATCAATTTAAACTAGGTCCATTTATGCCAGCCGGAGTTACTTCCATCATTACTAGGGCTATTCAAATGGATGTACCAATTCAAATACAGCCATACGTAATTGGTTACAATTCATTTAACCAGCTACCTAAAACAGTTTCACTAGAAACCCTGCAACCAATAGATTGTACGGATTACATTCAAAATGGGGAGGTACAAACAGCAGCTATTCTTCATAAACTTAAAAATAGTATGCTGGCCGCAGCCACTGGACGTGCTAGTGAACCTACCCCAAGTTTAACTAAATCCAATCAATGGATGAGGATTCCGGCATTAATTGGCGGCTTAACACATAATTGGTATTATCAGTTGATAAAGAAAAAAGTACAGACTAAAACCCAGGGAACTATATTCTTTGACTCCTTATTATTCGGGATTCTGTTGTTTTCTTATCCCGTTATTGTTTTAGTTTTAGGTATTATACTTGGCAGTATATTGGGGTTTTGGTGGGGGGTATTTGTTTTTATGTTATTTCCGGCTTTGTCTTATTGTTGGGTACATTATCACAAGATTGAAACAGATCAACAAGAAGAAGAGGGACGAGTGAATGTTTTAAATTGAAAATTGTATTCAGTTTTCATTCATTAAAAAATGCCTCAAAAAATGTTTGATCATTTGAGGCATATCCCTTATGTTTATTTAAATAGAACTATTCCTGTAAGGCCATAATTTCATTTGCTAATTCCTCCCAATCTTGGTGTAATTTATCAAGAACAGCTTTTTGCGAGTTATAAGCACGAGTGCAGTCTTTCAATTTTACAGCATCAGCATATACTTCTTCCTTGGCTAATTCTGTTTCTAGGTTTTTAACTATAATTGTTTGTTCTGCTATATTGGACTCAATGGAGGTCAATTCTTTATTTTTCTTCTGTAAAACTTTATTGAGGTCTTCAGTAGGGGGTAATTTTTCTTTTTTTGGTTCTTCTTTTATATTTTTAACAGGAGCTGTTTCGGGTTTTATAACCCTTTTTGAATTCCATTCCTCAAATTCCTGGTATGTTCCAGGATATTCTTTTATTTCTTTATCCTCAATGAACCAAATTTTATTAGCTACATTTTCTAAGAAATATCGATCGTGTGATACCACAACAAATGAACCTTCAAATTGTTGCAAAGCTTGGATTAAGATATTAACTGAGGCCATATCTAAGTGGTTAGTAGGCTCATCTAGTACTAAGAAGTTTGCGTCTGCTGTTAATGCTTTTGCTAAGGCAACTCTTGATTTTTCACCACCTGAAAGTACTTTTATCTTTTTGAAAACGTCATCGCCGGTAAATAAAAAACAGCCTAAAATGGAGCGTAATTCAGTTTCTGTATGTTTTGGCGCAAAAGCAACTAATTCTTGTAATAGTGAATTCTCTAAATGCAAGGCCTCAAGCTGATGTTGAGCAAAAAATGTTTGTGAAACATTATGACCCTTAACACTTTGTCCGGTATACTCGTGGTCGGCATCAGCTACAATACGTAATAAAGTAGATTTACCCTTACCATTCGCACCAATTAAGGCAATTTTGTCACCCCTTTCAATCAATCCATCTGTTTGGTTCAGAATTTCTAGATTTGGGTAGGATTTAGAAATATTCTCCATGGTCACCACATGTCGCCCAGATGGCTTCGAGAATTTAAAACTAAAATTTACCTCAGGATTATCATCATCAATTGCGTCTACCTTTTCCATTCGATCTAACGCCTTGATTCTTGATTGTACCATCTTGGCTTTACTCGCTTTGGAACGGAAGCGTTCAATCAGTTTTTCTTCTTGTTTTATTTTAGCTTGCTGATTTTTAAATTGATTACCTTGAATCTCTTCACGAAGTGATTTTTCCATGAGGTAAAAAGAATAATTTCCTGCATACAGGTTTAATTTTCCTTTTCTAGATTCTACTGTTTTATTGATAATACGATCTAAAAAGTACCGATCATGCGAAACAATAACGATGGCCCCCTCAAAGGCTTGAAGGTAATTTTCCAACCATTTAATAGAAGGTAAGTCTAAATGGTTTGTAGGCTCATCTAAAAGTAGAATATCAGGAGTTTGCAATAAAATTCTGGCCAACATAACACGCATGCGCCATCCTCCCGAAAAGGTTGCTAATGGTCTTTGCTGCTCTTCTTCTGAAAAACCTAAACCAGCTAAGATTTCGTGGGCTCTAAATTCAATACTATATCCATCAAGTGCCTCAAATTCCATTTGCTTATCACTCAATTTATTCAAAATTTCATCCGAATAATCAACTTCTAATTTCTTAAGGAGTGTTTCAATTTCACTATGCAGTTGGTTTTGCCTTACAAAAGCTTCCATAGCAACATGTAAAATGCTTTTTTCTGAATGGTAGGAGAGGAGATCTTGGTTTAAATAACCTAATTTCAAATCCTTAGCCATGGATATTGTTCCATTAGTCGGTGAAAATTCTCCCACAATAAGTTTTAAAAGAGTAGATTTTCCTGTGCCATTTGCACCAATTAATCCAACCTTATCACCAGGTTTTATATGCCAGTTGGCCTCATCGTATAAAGCACGAGAGCCAATTTCGAATGTTAAGTTATTTATTGATATCATTTGCAGGCAAAAGTAATGAATATTTCTGCATCTTTGGCTACCTTTGCAGATATGTATAAGCTTGTTAAACCTTTTTTCTTTTCAATGCAGCCTGAAAAGGCCCACCATGTGGTAACTAGTGGTCTTAAATTTTTCAATAAAATTTGGGGATCCAAGGCCTTATTAGAAACACTATATGTGGTTAACGATCCCGTATTAGAAACTAAACTATTAGGTTTAACATTTAAAAATCCAGTTGGACTCGCAGCTGGCTTCGATAAGAATGCCGAATATATTGAAGATATGTCAAAACTTGGTTTTGGTTTTATCGAAATAGGTACTGTAACGCCTAAACCTCAACCAGGAAATGATAAACCCAGAATGTTCAGGCTATTAAATGATGAAGCTATTATAAATCGCATGGGCTTTAATAATCAGGGTGCAGATGTTGCTGCTGCAAGATTAAAGTATCTTAAAGAAAGAAATGGCGTTATCATAGGAGGAAATATTGGAAAAAATAAGGTTACAGCAAATCAAGATGCGGTGAATGATTACATATATTGTTTTAATTCACTTTATGATTACGTAGATTATTTTGTGGTGAATGTAAGTTCTCCGAATACTCCGGGTTTAAGAGATTTGCAAGAAAAGGAACCGCTAATGCATATTCTGAATAGCATACAAACGATCAACAATAAAAAAGCAAAACCTAAGCCAATTCTATTAAAAATTGCACCAGATTTAACATGGAGTCAGTTGGATGATATAGTGGATATAGTAAAGGAAACAGCTATTGCGGGCGTTATTGCAACGAATACAACCATTGAAAGAAATGGATTGCAAAGTGAATCGTCTTTAATTAACCAGGCTGGTGGTGTTAGTGGCAGGCCTTTAACCAAAAAATCTACTGAAGTTATTAAATACTTATCCGATAAATCCAATAAATCATTTCCGATCATTGGCGTGGGCGGTATCCATTCAGCCGAGGATGCTTTAGAAAAATTAGCAGCAGGTGCAAGTTTAATCCAGATTTATACTGGCTTTATTTATGAAGGACCTGGCCTTGTCACAGAAATTTGTAAAGGATTAATTAAACAACGTAAGCAGCATTAATGAAAACCTATTGTTGCTTTTTAAATATGTAGTGATCTTTCAATTCTCCTTCAATTGGATTGCCATCTATATCTAGCCAAATCAACTGGTTTTCGCCGACTTTTAATTTCATGTTGACATCTTTACCTACTAGGTGTATAACACTTCCGTTGTTATGCCACATAAACTTTCCGGTATCTTCAATTTTAGTGTCTCTTTCTAAATATATTCCCGTATAAGAAAAGGTGTTATCCATATTTAGTACGATAGTTGTTTCAATTCCAGGACAGTCGGCACACGGAATTACGCCCTTGTACGTACCATTCCAATCGAGCGAATTTTCAGAGGTATGCGCAGAAATTTCTTCTTTAGGCATGTCTTGTATTTGGGTGCCAGCTGTATCGGCATTTTCCATTTGCTTTTTTTCATTCCAAGAACAAGATCCCAAGGTTAGTACTGATATACTGCCCATAATTAACCAAACATTTTTCATCTGAGTATAATTTATCTACTTTAATTTATTCAAAAACTGCGCCAAAGAAATTTATCGAGATAAATTGGTTGAACAGCACGGGATATTAAGTGTAAAGATAATAGGGCTTAAATTATACTTGTGGGATTAATCTTTCTTAATTTTTAATTTATTTGGAGAAAAGAAATGATTTAGTGGGCCATTTCCTGAACCAATATTAAAATTTACAGCTTCCTTGATTGCCTGGTCAACAAATAATATTGCCTTTTCAATAGCAGATTCTAAGGTAGATCCTAAGGCTAAGTAACTTGCGATAGCACTTGATAAAGTACAACCGGTACCATGTGTATTTTTTGTCGCTATCTTTTTGGTTTGATAAACTTTTAAAGGTTTATTTTTTTGCATTAAAATACTGCTGATCAAATCTCCTTTCAAATGTCCTCCTTTTACTAATGTAGCTTCTAAACCTAAACCTAAGATCTTTTTTTCACTTGCCTGCATTTGCACCAAAGTGGAGATTTCCTGATCAATTAATAGCGAGATTTCATCCAAATTTGGGGTAAGTAGATCTATAATAGGAAAAATTAGTTCTTTAATAGCCCGTATATTATCTTGGTTCATCAATTTTTGCCCTGAGGAAGATACCATAACCGGATCATAAATAATTGGACCTGTGTAATTCCTTAGAAAGTTGGCAATCACCATTGCATGATTAGGGTGCTCAATGAGTCCAATTTTGATACTATCTGGATAGAAATCATCGAACGTACATTTTAACTGTTCAGAAATGACCTCCGCCGGGATTTCATGGGTGCTATAAACTTTTTGTGTGTTTTGAATAGGCAGTGATGTTAATACATTGATGCCGTAGCAGCCTATTGCTGAGATCGTTTTTATGTCTGCCTGGATACCTGCCCCAGCGGAGCCATCGAACCCTGCTATGCTCAACACAACGGGTACGTTGCTTTTGACTTTTGAAATGGACGATAAGTGATTTGAAAGTGATTGACTTTCGTATAAAGATTTATATTGAGGTACTGTTTTTTTGCTTTCCATCAAAAATTAGATAATTATATTTTTAAGGCAATAGGCGCAAAATATGCTTTTCCCTTAGACGACGACATTAACCGACTCAGGTTCGAAGGGTTTTTCTCAATTCTACAATAGCAGAATACCCCTAAAGCCACCTTCAAAGATACATGAAAAAGGGGGGAGGATCAAATAACTTGAATGGTCGTCCTAAAGTCTATAGGAATCAGCCGGCGGGAGAATATTAAGATAGGAGGCGTACGTATGTTCACTATGTATAGATGATATTTTTAACATCGAACGCGAGGTAATTTGAATAATCCATATAGTGAAACATGTACTATATGGATTATATTTTATGCATTCATTAAGCAATGACAAATTGTAAATCTGCTTGAAATTTCACGTCATTGCTGACCATCACGCCGCCAGTCTCTAAAGCAGCATTCCAAGATAATCCAAAATCAGCTCTATTTATTTTCCCAGTCACAGTATAACCAGCTTTTTGATTTCCCCAAGGATCTTTACCAATTCCACCAAATTCCACCTCTGCTGTTACCGATTTAGTGATCCCTTTGATGGTTAAATCCCCAGTAATTTCAAATTCTTCTTCTGTTATTTTTTTAATTTCAGTTGAAATAAATTTAATTTGACCATACTGCGATGCGTTAAAGAAATCTTCGCTTTTCAAATGCTGATCACGTTGTTCACTTTTGGTTGTTACAGAATTAACATCAATTTCAACAGCAACCTTTGCGTTTTCTAATTGTTCAGAATCTGTGGTAACATCAACTTTAAAGTTTTCGAAATTCCCTTTAACTGTAGAGATCATCATGTGTTTCACTTTAAATTCAATTTCGCTGTGTGCGGTGTCTAAGGTCCAAATAGCCATAATATTTTATATTTAAATTTATTTTTTGTTTGTAAGACAAATATCTAAGTAATTTTGTTTTAGACCATTGATGTATGGTAAGAAATTCAAAAGCTGTATTTGTTTAAACCAGCTGCCTAAATTCACATTTAAGGGAATAAACATAAAATTTCAGAATGTCGTTTTAAAATTATTACTTTAGGGACCTATTATAAACCAGAGTCAATTTTACAACTCATTTTATTGAAGTGAATGTTAAATCTCAATTAACTTATTTATGGAAAGAAAAACTTTGAAAGATATTGCTAAAGATTTAAATCTCTCCATTTCTACCGTTTCTAAAGCACTATCCGATAGTTACGAAATTAGTCAGAAGACAAAAGGTATTGTGAAACAATACGCAAAAACACACCAGTATGTGCCTAATAAAATTGCACAAAATCTAAAAACTGGAAAAACTTTCACCATAGGAGTAATCGTATTTAATATTAGTAATACGTTCATATCGCAGGTCTTAGATGGCATTCACATGGCATCTGAAGAACAGCATTATGATATCATTATCATGCAGTCCCGAAATAATATCACTATTGAGAAGCATCTTATTGAAGTCTTAAAGATTCGAGGGATTGATGGCTTATTAATATCACCTGTGTGTTATAATTCTAATTATGGAGATTTAAAAGGATTGCAAAAAGAGGGAATACCAGTTGTTATTTTTGATCGAATAAATCATGAACTTGAAACACATAAAGTTGGTGTGGATAATTTTAACGGTGCCTATTTGGCGACTAAACACCTTATAAATAATGGAAAAAGCAAGATTTTACATATTACGGCGAGGAATTTGGGGGTAACTCAGGAGCGATTGAATGGATTTAAAAAATGTTTGAAAGACCATAGTGTTTATTTTGACCCCACTTTATACATGGAATGTGATTATGGAAAACACGAAGAAATTGAGCACCTAATTAAGACTAGGATTTCACAATTTAAAGCAAGCAATAAGAAGATTGACGCTATTTTTGGGGCTACCGATGAAATCACAACATTGACCATAGGAATTTTAGCAGAGTTAAATATTAAAGTTCCGCAGGAAATAGCTGTTATAGGTTTTTCTAATATAAGATTTGCCAATGCTTTAAACCCTGCTTTATCAACCATAGTACAACCAACCGAAGAGATGGGAATTCTAGCCTTCGAAAAATTATTAGAAATGATTAATGCTAAAAATCAAAATTACGAATACCAAAATTTTGAGTTACCCTCAGAAATGATCGTTAGAAAATCATCCTTGTAAGCTGCTCCATCCACCGCCCTTAGCTTGGATGGGTTGCGAGACCCAGTTATCACTTTGTGCGTGTGGTGTGTAGTCACTCTTCGTAGACTCTTTCTACAGGGTATCCTTTATTTGTCAAAGCTAATCCTAACTCAAATGCACACATTTGCAGTGCTTCGATGATAATGATAGTCCCCTTGGGAATGCGCTTCACTTCCCAGTAACGAATAGCCTGCATCCGTTCAAGGAGATTTTCTAATTGTTTAATTCTTTCCTCATTGGTAATGATTGATTCAAATAATAATCGTTCCATAGTCGTCGCGTTTTAAGGTTTTAATATTAACGTACTTGAATCGGCAGTTGTCGCACATCCGATCATCAGCCCTATATTTCCTTTTAAAAATATAAGTAGAGATCATGCCTTCTTTACTTGAAAAAACTAGTCTCGAACACTTTCGACAGTATAGGTAAAACTCTCGGCATCGTAATAGCCTAAATTATATTCAATAGGGTGGTCCGCTTGGTCATACACAAATCGTTTTCGGAAAAGAATCGGACTGTTAATACTGATTTCTAATTTATCAGCCAAAAATTTGTCAGCTGAACGTGCGCCAATCTCTTCCATGGATTTGTAAGCAACTACTGAATGTGCCTGTTCAAGCATTTCATATAAGGGTAATTTAAAATCTTCTTCACCAGTCAGATTCACCCGTGGATGAAAATAGGATACAAAATATACAAATGGACCCTCAGTTGTTCCTCTAAGTCGGGCAAGTTTCAAAATCTTTTTATCTTTCTTTATTTCGAAAAAACTAGCCACATCGTCTTCCGGTGTAACCCAACTTACGTGAAGCTCAAAATTTCTAATAGGAATACCCCGGGCTGCCATTTCTTGGGAAAAGCTAAGCCAATTTTTAGATTTAGAGCTCAACGTGCGATGTTCATTTACCCAGGTACCAACACCTTTTTTTCTGATAAGTAATCCTTCGTATACCAGTTTATTTATTGCTTGCCGTAAAGTTGTTCTGGAAATAGCTAATCTTTTCGCCAAATCAACTTCATTGGGTAGCATTTTTCCCTTAGTAAACTCCGATGAGTCTACCATTTTTCGAAGTAATTGTTCGACCTGGATATGTAAGGGAACAGTGCTTGAATGATCTATACTTACCTTCATTTATCTTTTGACTAAGTGGCAAAAATAGGATAATTTTTTAATAAGTTAATATGTATGTACATGTTGAAGTGTTTTATAAAAAAATATGCTGATATAATTTGCTTATGCAGATAATTTACTTATAATTGTATTTGTTATAGCCTACTAATAAGCTGATTTATATCAAATAATCTTATTTTTAAGACCTGATCTCACTTCAATTGGTATATTCAATATGTATATACATTACAACAAACTATAAATGAACATTACTAAAATTACACGAAAGACGAAGCAAGAAATTATGCCACAAATTCTTAATAACGAGAATTTAAAAGAGAATGACTATAATTTATATCCCTTTCATTCTCTGGAGCAGGGGAAAATTTGTAGCGGGTATGAGTCGTTAGCAGATTATATTAGCGATTGGCCTGTTGTTAAAATAGATGGGTACGTAGGGGTGGATTGGGCAACGGTCAAGACATGTTTGCAACAAGCTTTTACAGAAAAAGGCGTGGCAGTAAACTGGATTCAGATGTCGGAATTCTATAAAACGGAAAACGTAATAGAAGAACTCGTGCTACCGTATTTAGGCACAAGTGAGTCGGTATGGGGAAAAAATACCGATCTCTCACTGTCTGATTTTTTTGTTGATGATCTTCCTGATCGGTTATCCATCGACTCAACTGTTCATATGAATATAATTATTGGGGTGGGTGCGGATTTGGTTCCAATTGATGCGCCAATTGTGTACTTGGATTTACCCAAAAGTGAACTCCTATATCGAATGCGTGCTAAGGCGATCACAAATTTAGCAACGAGCCAGATCACCGATAATGCGCGCATGTATAAACGATTTTATTTTGTGGACTGGGTTGTATTAAATAAACACAAACAGGAAATAATTAATAAAATTGCCCTTTTTGTAGATACGCAATGGGAGGAAACTGTTTCCTGGGCAGTAGCAGAAGATATCTTTGCGGGAATGAAAAAAATGGCTTCTAGCCTTTTAAGACCTAGACCATGGTTTGATCCTGGCATTTGGGGAGGGCAGTGGATGAAAAAACAGTTTGCACCCTTAGGAGCTGATGAGGAAAATCTTGCTTGGTCATTTGAAATAATTGCTCCTGAGAATGGATTGGTGTTCCAAAGTGGGGGGCTGCTTTTGGAATTAAGTTTTGATGCACTAATGTACCGTGAGCATCATGCTATCCTTGGTAAACATGCCGCTCGATTCGGGAGCTACTTCCCCATACGTTTTGATTTTCTAGATACTTTTGAAGGTGGGAACCTTTCCATCCAATGCCACCCAAGTCTAGCTTATATTCAAAAAAACTTTGGCGAAACATATACGCAGGATGAAACCTATTATATTATGGACTGTAAACCAGGTGCGCAAGTATATTTAGGCTTTCAGGATGATATAAACCCTGATCATTTTCGTCAGGCACTCGAAGAAAGTGTGGAAAATGATCAAGCTATTCAAGTGGAAAAATATATACAGCAGTTCCCTTCAGCAAAACATCAGCTCTTTTTGATACCTAATGGCACCGTACATAGTTCAGGGAAAAATAACTTGGTTCTAGAGATCAGTGCAACACCTTATATATTCACATTTAAAATGTATGACTGGCTGCAGAAAGATGATAAGGGCAAAAATAGGCCAATAAATATCCAACACGCTTTTAATAATTTAGATTTTCAACGTAAAGGTTCACGTATTGCTCGTGAGTTTATCTCTACTCCTGAAATTCTTAAGCAAGGACAAGATTGGATGCTTATGCACCTGCCTACGCATGAGGAGCATTACTATGATATTCATCGGATTGAATTTGCAACGGAAATCGAAGTTGAAACAGCGGGAACATGTCATATTCTTATGCTAGTGGATGGAACTAAGATTGAGGTGGAAACGCTCGATGGTTCATCTGGATATTTCAATTATGCGGAAACATTTATCATTCCCGCTGCAGCGCAGCGATACCGCTTGATTAATCGAACAAATCAAACTGCAAAAGTCATAAAAGCATTTTTAAAGTCCGATGGGCAAAAATTTGAAGACAGTAATTCCTATAGTAATAATCAGGGAGGCGATGGAAAGGACTAATCGATCGTTTGCATTTATATGTGCTGTGGCCTCTATCGGCGGTTTTTTATTTGGCTTTGATATGGCCGTAATTTCCGGTGTGTTGCCGTTAATGCAGGCGCAATTTTCACTCTCACCAGCCGAAGAGGGCTGGTTGGTTTCCTCGGCACTACTGGGCTGCATAATAGGTGTTGCAATTTCAGGGATATTGAGTGATAATCTAGGCCGGCGGAAGTTACTCTTTACTGCAGCCATACTATTTTGGGCATCGGCTCTTGGTTGTGGATTGTTGGATACTTTTTCCAGTATTATCTGTGCCCGTATTGTTGCCGGCTTGGGTGTGGGGATCGCCTCGAATATCGTACCCCTTTATATCTCCGAAATTGCGCCAACTGAGAAACGTGGGCGCTATGTTACATATTATCAATTAGCCATAACAATAGGAATATTAGTCGCCTACATCAGTAACTATGGATTGCTGAGTTACGATGGTTTGAACGCACATGAATGGGGTGAAACCTTGCAGACTCTTTTTGTAGCTCAAAAATGGCGAGCTATGTTTCTTGTAGGCTTACTGCCAGCAACATTATTTATGATAGGGCTATTTTTTGTACCGGAAAGCTCCCGCTGGATTGCCCAGCGAAATGAAGCGCAAAAACTAAGTAAGGGAAAGGACACAGTCTCTAGTAAGCACAACGGTAGTTATAGTCAGCTCTTCTCCAAAGCCATGCGTCGTCCATTGCTGCTAGGCATATTACTTCCGCTGTTTTCTCAATTCTGTGGAATCAACGCCATTATTTATTATGGGCCAACGATTCTCAAAGATGCCGGTATAAGTATGAATAATTCCTACCAAAGCCAAATCCTATTTGGGGCAGCAAATATGCTTTTTACATTTATTGCCATCTGGAAAGTAGACCAGCTTGGCCGCCGGCCTTTATATCTTATTGGTTCATTTTGTGCAGCCATCAGTCTGATGCTAACCGGTGCTTTCTTTTATTATGGAAACGTTTCGGGACTATGGATATTATTAGCAGTAACCATGTTTATTGCCAGTTTTGCATTTTCAATAGGTCCTTTGAAATTTGTCGTTGCCTCGGAAATATTCCCGACTGCTATACGAGGCAGAGCCCTAGGGATAAGTATTATGGTGATGTGGGTGGCAGACGCGATTATTGGCCAGTTAACGGCGGTAATGATCCGTGAGCTTGGCATTGCTTATACTTTTTGGGTGTTCGGAATTTTCTGTGTAATCGTATTTGTCTCGGTATTGAAACTACTACCTGAAACCAAAGGAAAAACCTTAGAAGAAATTGAAAAATTTTGGAAAAAGACAAAAAACTAACCAACAATGATAAACGTAAAAAATTTGATAAAAATAGTATTATTCTTCCTACTGACTTTCAGTATGACTGCAACAAGTGCCTACGGACAACAGGTAGTGATCTGGACGATCGGTGAGAAAGATAATCAGGCGGATGACATGGCGCTGTACCCAAATAAATTTGAGGAATTCCTAAGCCATGATTTCGGATATGAGGATCGTTATTTTATGATTGGAAATTCGGAGTCCTCCACCCAATTTCCTTTTGTTTTGCCTGGTCCCGATAACGCGTGGGGCGGGACTGGTCGCACCGCAGGCATACGCTCACATTTTATAACACTTGGTTTTGAATTAGAGGAATTTGATGATTCCAGACACGTTGCTAATAAAAATAAAAAACATGAACCGGAAAATCTGTGGCATCTCTCTCTTGATTTTCTTGGTATAGAGGAAATGCATGGCTCTGTTTTAAAATTACTCATTAATGGAAAACCTTTTGTGTTTAATTTAGCAGCGAAGAAAAAACAATCCATCACCGACACACAAAGAAAAAATGAAGACGCAAAAAACGCTTCTTCGAACCAAGTAGGACCTTTTACTAAAAATGATGAAGTGTTACTCGAGGTAGCCTTACCCACAGGGTTAATTAAGTCGGGCTACAATGAAATTGTAATAACTTCATTAGATGGTGGGTGGATAGCATTTGATCAATTAAAGCTAAGTGGTCCGGATGCAGTTGCCCTTAAACCACTATCGGATGCAGTGATTAGAGATGTCCGTGCTGCAAAATTCCAGACCAATGAAAAAATACAACCTTTACTAATTGATATTATTGAAGCTAAACCGCAGGCGATCGTGTCAGTCAAGCTGGATAATAAAGAAATTTATAAAAAGCAACTTGATAGTGGCCGCTCTGTACTTGAGGTACCTATGGCTGCCGTTAAAAATGAACGTAAAAGCAGCTACCAGGTATTGATTAACGATGAATTGCAGGTTCAGGGAAACATCACACGCACAGCCCAAAATTTGGTTAGTCCTGCCGATTATGTAAGTACCATGATGGGTACGGCTCATTCGCGATGGATGATAGCTCCAGGACCATGGATGCCCTTTAGTATGGTTAAACTAAGTCCAGATAACCAAAATTCAGGTTGGCAGGCAGGATATGATCCAACCTTCGAATCCATTGGCACCTTTAGCCACATTCATGAGTGGACGATGGCGGGCCTCGGTACCTTTCCAGTAAATGGCGAGCTGATCACCTTTATTGGTGATCAAGATAACACCCAGGGTGGTTACCGGTCTTCGATAGATAAGACGACCGAGGAAGCTCCGTTAGGGTATTATAAGGTGGACCTTACAGACTACAATATTCAAGCGGAACTTACATCACTTACGCGTAGTAGTTTTCAGCGATATACCTACCATACCGGCGATACCGGCCGTGTGATGGTCGACTTGAAAATACCAGCTGAATACAATTATGATCTCCATGAGGTAAATATCAAAAAGGTAAGTGATAATCGAATCGTGGGGGCAAGTGAACAGCTGTCCAAACATGTCTGGTCTGGGGACGTTAATCAAGATTATACGATCTATTTCGTTATGGAATTTGATCAGCCAATAGCCCGTTACGGTTCTTGGTTAAATGACAAAGTGAATATCGGTCAGGGATTGCAGGCAGATAGTGCCAAAACCGCTGGGTTTTTTGCCGAATTTGATGTCAGCGCTAATAGGAAGGTACAAGTGCGTACCGGTATTTCTTTTGTAAGTATTGAAAACGCGATCGAAAATTTACAACAGGAGATCATAACACCTTACGATTGGTCATTTGATGCGGTGGTATCAAAGAACAAAGAGACGTGGAATGAACTGCTTAGTCGTGTTGAAATTACAAGTGACAACTGGCTGCAAAAACAGAAATTTTACAGCAATATGTATCGAACTCTTGCTAGCCGAAATACGTTTAGCGATGTAGATGGTAGCTGGCGTTCAGCTGATGAAAAAATTCAGAAATTTACTAATCTACAGGACGTAGCCTTAGGCTGTGATGCTTTTTGGAATACGTTTTGAAATTTAAATCAATTTTGGAACTTGGTTACGCCAGAATGGTCCAATAAATGGGTGCGCTCTCAATTAGCCATGTATGATGCCAACGGATGGCTTGCAAAAGGACCTGCCGGAATGGAATATGTACCGGTCATGGTTGCTGAACATGAAATACCGCTGATCGTTGGTGCTTATCAAATGGGAATCCGCGATTATGATGTTCAGAAAGCTTTTCAAGCCATAAAGAAAATGCAGACGACCAAGGCTACTTCAGTCGCTGGTGGTTTTGCCGGTAATCGAGATCTGGAAACCTATCTTTCTCATAAATATGTTCCTTACGACCAAGGACGGTTTTCCAATTCTTTAGAGTATAGTTTCGATGATTGGACAGTAGGGCAGATGGCTAAATCTTTGGGTAAAACAGAAGATTATCAAGTGTTTAATGATCGTGGGCAATGGTGGAAAAATGCAATAGACCAACAGACTGGGTATGCTAGATTACGAGATGCAAAAGGTGAATGGATCTCCGATTTTGATCCGTTTAAAACTGGCGCAAATAAACATTACGTGGAAGGGAATGCCTGGCAGCTCACATTTTTTGTCCCGCAAGATATTCCTGAACTGGCCAAATTCATTGGCAAGGATAAATTCTTAGAACGTTTAGAATGGGGATTTCAGGAAAGTGAAAAATGGCGATATAATGGTCCCAATGATCAATATTGGGATTATCCGGTGGTGCAGGGCAATCAACAATCCATGCATTTCGCGTACCTTTTTAACTGGGTAGGGACACCTTGGCTAACCCAAAAATGGAGCCGTTCTATTGGTGATCGTTATTACGGATCTGGCGTTTCCAATGCCTATCTAGGCGATGAAGATCAGGGGCAAATGAGTGCCTGGTATTTGATGAATGCTATTGGTTTATTTCAGACCGATGGCGGTACGAGCGTGAATCCGCAATACGAAGTTGGTAGCCCCTTATTTGAAAAAGTGAGCATAAAACTTGGTGGTCGCTATGACCGGGGAGATTCTTTTACCATTCACGCAAATAATACCAGTCAGACCAATATCTATGTACAAAGTGCTCAGTTAAATGGAAAGCCACTAAATGATTTTAAATTTCCTGTTTCGGAACTTTTAAAAGGAGGGAACCTAGTATTAGAAATGGGGGCCGAACCAAATAAATTTTGGGGTGGAACAGATGTTAAAGAACAAATTCGTACAGATTCCCGCCTGCAGCAGGTAAAAGATAAAGCAAAAGACCTTGTCAAAAGCGGCTTTACGGCAGGGGATGGTTATGCCGAAGTATGGATTCGGGATTATAATACCTTTATTACCCTTGCAAGCAGCTTGCATGAGGCTGAGCAAACAAAAGAAAATTTACGTGTGTTTTTCCGTTTGCAGGGTAAAGACGGAAACATTGTCGATGGTTTTATACCGAAACAAAAAGCAGAGAAATCGAAAGTTAGCTATGAATATATCTACTCGGAATTAGAACCAGATTACGCTGGTCATAAGAATACGGTCGAGACAGACCAAGAATCGTCTTTAGTTCAAGCGGTTTATAAATATATTCAAGTGACCGGGGATCAGGAATTTTTGAACGAATCAATTGCAGGAATTAGTGTAAAGAAGCGTTTAGCAAAAGCACTAGAATTTCTGATGAAACATCGTCTAAATAAAAAGTATGGACTGTTATGGGGGGCCACCACTGCGGATTGGGGGGACGTACAACCGGAGCATCCCTGGGGTGTAGTACTTGATGAGAATTCCCATCTTGCCATCGATGTTTATGATAATGCGATGTTTCTGGTAGCACTAGATAACTACTTAACCATGCGTCCTGATAAGGAAAAGAAATGGCGAAAAATAAGACAAACAGTAGCTGACAAGACGATGCAGCATTTATGGGACGAATCCCACAATAAATTCCGACCCCACATCTATCTTGATAAATCTCCATTTGCTGCCACATTTGATGAGAATGAGATTTTCTATCATGGCGGTACCGCTGTTGCTATGGAGGCAAACCTTCTTTCGAAGAACCAGGCGAAGGTATCATTTGATAAGATGATCGACAATGTTCAAAAATCAGGAGCTCCTTCTGTCGGACTAACATTATATCCAACCTATCCTGCGGGTAGCTTTCAGAATAAGGGGATGGGGCCGTATGATTACCAAAACGGGGGTGACTGGACCTGGTATGGTGGACGCATAATTAAGCAAATGATAAAAATGGGTTTCTATCAGGAGGCCTACAAGCAACTCTTACCCATGTTAGATAGAGTCCTTGCGAACGAGGGTTTCTATGAATACTATAGTATTGATAACCAGCCGCGTGGATCGGGATCCTTTCGAGGGTCAGCAGGTGTATTATATGACGCAATTCAGCTCCTTCAAGACTATGCAGCACATTAAGAACCTATTATACTAACAATTACTAAACAAATTAAAAAGTTATGATCATTTTACAAAAAGCAAATCGAATGAATAGGAAGATAGGCATTGCTTTATTTTCTCTATTAGCAGTTTGTTCCCATAGCGAGGCAGTCTCGCGTGATCCAGTGAATAAACTAACCGTTAAAACAGTTCAACAAAGTGTCTCTGGTGAGGTCAAAGATGCCGCTACAGGTGAACCAATACCCGGTGTCACAATTACGGTCAAAGGTACGAACGTCGTGAGTCAGAGTGATGCCCGTGGCCATTATTCACTTTCTGCAGAAGTCGGACAAATTTTGGTTGCGACCTCCATTGGTTATGAACGAATAGAAAAGACAATCACAGGATCCGCCATGAATTTTGAGTTAAAGCAGGATGCCGCAACATTGGATGAGGTCGTGGTGGTCGGTTATGGAACCATGCGTAAATCAGATGTGACAGGTTCCATCTCTATTGCAAAAGGAGAGGATATGATTAAAGCACAAAATTTTAGCCCCTTAGATAATTTGCGTGGCAAGGCGGCTGGTGTAAATATTTATTCAAATTCTAGCCAACCAGGTGCCTATGCCAACCGCGTCGTTATCCGGGGTACAGCAACGATCAATTCGTCATCTAATCCATTATATGTGGTAGATGGTGTTGTCATGGAAGATTTCCATTTGTTAAACCCGAATGATATTGAACGTATTGAAGTGCTTAAGGATGCGTCTTCTGCGGCAATCTATGGTGCGCGTGGTGCTAATGGTGTTATTTTGGTGACGACCAAAAGAGGGACCAAAGATGGTCGAAAAACAATTAGTTATCAAGCTTCTGCGAGCGTGAGCTCGCCGCAGCGATTTATGGATGTTCTGGATGCAAATGAGTGGGTCGATGCTTTCATGATCGGTTTAGAAAATGAAAACAAGTGGCATGAAAAGTCTTGGTCGCTAGATAAAAAAGACTGGTTCAATGATGTCAATTATTTTGATAATAATGGGAATCCACTTTATAATACAGATTGGCAACGCGAGGCAACCAGGACAGCACTTTCGCATAATCATCAGTTGAACATTCAGCAGGGAGATGAAAGCTCTTCGATTGGTGCGTTTATTAATTATACAGACCAACAGGGAATCGTTAACAATACCAATAATAAGCGTATTAATGGAAAACTTGCCTATGATGTTACACCGAAAGAATGGTTAACAACAAGTATTAATTTGACAGCAAATCACACATGGGGTCAATATACTCCAGAAGATGGTGGTGGTCAGGATGCTAGACGAACCATGATTGAAATGATTCCATGGTACCCGATTCATGACCCCGCGGGAAACTATACCTCATCTGCCTCATCTACCGTTTCTAATGTGCTGGGATTCGAAGGAATGTCAAATCCAGTCGCGATCTTAGATAAACAGAAAAGGATGCGCTACAATACGCAAATTTTCGGTAACGCAGCGCTAACCTTTCATCTTGCTGATGGGCTTGATTTAAAAACACAGTTTGGTGTAGATAGTCATAAAAAAGCTTACAAAGGATACTCCTCTATAATTCTTAATAACCTGTCCATGCCTAATGGATGGGCAGCAATTGAAAATTCAGATATTCTTTACTGGCAAGAAGAAACTTACCTGACCTATAATAAAGAATTTGAAAAACACCGCATTAATGCGATGGCCGGTCTTTCGTGGCAAGAACGTACTTACAGTGTAAACGGTTCTCGAACGGAAGGTTTTACCAATGATTTTTTTGAGTGGAATAACATGGAGGTCGGTAGCACTCCTGATGCCCCAACATCCGCTTGGGATCGCTGGGGGATGAATTCATACTTCCTTCGTGCGGCTTACACTTACAACGACCGGTATTCGGCGACAGTAACAGGTCGTTATGATGGTTCATCTAAGTTTGGTACGAATAATAAATATGCATTTTTCCCTTCGATCGGTTTAGCATGGAATGTTTCTAACGAAGATTTCTTGGCTAACCACGCTTGGATAAGTAACCTTAAACTTCACACAAGTTTCGGTTTGACGGGTAATTCAGAAATCAATCCATATAGTTCGCTGGCTAATGTAACCTCGGGTAACGTTTTGATGAATAATTCACGGAAGCCTTATTCCTTTGTTAGCAGCTTAGCGAACCCAGATTTAAAATGGGAGAAGACAGCTACTTATGATGGTGGTGTGGAACTAGGGTTGTTTAATAATCGTTTAAACTTTGATGTATCATATTATAGCAAAAAGACAACGGATCTATTGCTGGAAGCGCCATTACCTAATACCACAGGGTTCTCCTCGGTGATGCGTAATATAGGCTCAGTTCAAAATCGTGGTGTGGATATAATGGTTTCGGCTAGTCCAATTCAGCGAGAGAATTTCACTTGGAATACCACTTTAAACATGAACTACAATAAGAATGAAGTATTAGCGCTTGGAATTAATAATGAAGATATCTTGCTCAATAGCTGGGTCGGTGGTCCAAATAGTATCATACGAGTGGGTGAAAATCTGAATAGCTTCTATGGCTATAGACGAGATGGCATCTATACGATTGAAGATTATGAGAATGGTGATATCGAGCAAAATCAAATTGGTCGACCGAAACGCTCAGCAAAACAGGAAATTCTTGGAAAAGGGACACCAGACTGGTCGGGTAGCTTTATTAATAACTTTAGTTATCATTCGTTTGATTTAATGGTGGATTTGCAATTTGTATACGGTGTGGAGACTATGCAACAGTTTTTCCATTCAACCTATGACCGCTTCGGACTAACCAATGGTTTAAAAGAAATATTAACGGATGCGTATGATGGAACCAATCCAAATACGAATCAGCAAGCGATCGTTTTGACAAATGGTGGTCACGCTGGTCAGGACACGAATGTTGATTCTTCCTGGATTATTGATGGCTCATACCTGAGGGTTAATGTGTTGCAACTAGGCTATACTTTTAACAAAGATATCCTTAGCCGAATCGGACTTTCGGGACTGCGCATTTATGCTAGCGCCAACAACCCGTGGTTGATTACCAATAAGGACTTCAAAGGGTATGATCCCGAAGCAACTTCACAGGGTTCAGGTAATAAATTCGGACAAAATATGGTGTTTTTCGCCTATCCTAGAGCAAAAACATTCACATTCGGTTTAAATCTTACATTATAAAATGACAAAGAAGACATTATTATGAAAACGAAAAATATAGCAATAACGCTGGTGACACTCAGCCTATTTGCAATCACAGGCTGTCAGAGCTTTCTGGATGAAGATCCTAGGTCAACTATAACAAGGGGATTCTACTATAAAGATGCTTCCCAGGCAGAGGAAAATATTATATCAATGTATCGAATGGGTGCCCCCGTACGCTACGGTGAAGCAACTTCGGCGTATATAGGTCCTACAGCATCTATTAATAGCTTTTTAACAGGATATTTCTCGAACAACTATGAAGGGCAGGAGTTAGTTTGTTTGTATGCCAGACAGCTAACTCGCCAGCAAAACGAGCGTATCGTATCAAATACCATGAATTCAATATGGAATGATTCCTACAAAGCCATCAATGTTGCCAATGGTGCAATTAAATATATTCCAGAAATTGATATGGATGAAGGCCAAAAGAAACGTTTAATTGCCGAGGCGAAATTTTTCCGGGCATTTAATTATTTTTATCTAGTCAAAACCTTCGGAGATGTACCTTTAACTGTTGAACCATATGATCTTTTACAAGACCCTTTCATTCCACGTGTCGCTAGTGCAAAGGTGTATGAACTTATAGAGGCAGACCTACAGGAAGCCGTAAGCGTGTTACCTGCGGCAACTTTTACTACCGCGGGTTATCGTCTTACACAATATGTTGCGGCGATGGCCTTGGCAAATGTCTATCTACAACAAGGGAAATACGCCGAATCAGCCGCCAGCATCAGAATAGTTACGAACTCGCCTCACAGTTTAACGACCAATACCGATACGACGCTCGGTAGCGCCTATAATAAGCTGCGTACCGAAGATAAATTACCCGAAGTTATCTATTCGTATGAGTTTGACGAGGCGATTAGTAATAGTGGAAGATGGCCAAGTTATGCTTTCAGCTCGTCAGCAACCTCCGTATTTGATTCTTATTCTATTTTCGAGCGTGTATACGGTCCATCAAACCGATATTTAAATGTGTATAATGAAGATGATTTGCGTATCCAACCCAATCAGTTTTTCCACTGGAAATATACCAACGCAGACAATAATAAAACCTGGTCATCAGATGCCGCAGGGATATGGTATTATTTTGACGAAGAAGCAGTGTTAAATACTGGAATTGGAACAAAAGATTGGAATATTTATCGTTATGCCGAAGCATTATTAATCGCAGCAGAATCGATCGCGAAATCCGAAGGTGTAACCGCGGAAGCAGCTGGATACCTAGGTGAAATTAAAAGTCGTGCTGATACTAGCGGTAAGTCCGTCGCTTCCTATAGTAGTGAATTACAGGGGTTGTCCGTCGATAAGTTTGTCCAGGAGTGTTGGACAGAACGTCTACGGGAACTTCCTTTAGAATTCAAAATGTGGGATGACTGTTTGCGAACCGGAATGTTTCCCATCATCTCGGAGACTGAAAAAGGAAAGGTAACCTACCAACCCCTAATTGGAGCAAAAAATGGAGCTGGCGCAACGATTAAAGAATCGGATCTATTGTGGCCAATCTCCATGGATGAACTTCAACGAAACCCCGAACTAACGCAGAACGAAGGTTATAACTAAGCTTTTACTGCTAATATCAGGTCCAATTTTCAATATAGGTAAGGAATTATCCTTTGCGTTTATTAAAAATTGGACCTTTTTATTTTTGTACAAAAAATGATTAATAAATCCTGCAGGTGCAATGTTTCATGTTTATTTCACGTTCGCGTAATTAAATGTTGGTCGAGAACAGGATTTCAGTATGGTCAGGCTAACTTACTGCAAAGATCGCTATATCAGTTGTTAAGAATGCTTTATTCTGATATAACGTAGAAAAGTAGTTAATATATTCTCAAATATTGCTACTGAATAATTATCTTTCTCTATGTTATTAAGGACTTCAAAATAATGCAGTGGATCAGCTTCTGCTTCAGCGCTTATTTTTGGAATGTCTTCTAATTTTAATAAGCTGTCGGATAAAATATTTTCGGCTTGACGACGTATTGGATCTTGCTGTTCAAAGAGTTCTTTATTCATTTTTTTATAATCACTCGTGTACTCTTTGATGCCAAGCCTATTATTAATTAGCGCTTTTAAAGTGATCAATATGACTTCTAAAGCGAGTTGATCATTTATACCGGTTGTGGACGATTTGCCGGCTTGAATCTTTAATAGGTCTATGAAAGTTTCAGGTCTTGCTAACCTCCAGAAAAATCCTTCTTGTTCTAGATTGTCTTCTAGCTGCTGTAAAATGTATTTTTTTGATGTAATCATATAAATTTCGCTAGGAGAAAACCTCTTGTATTTAACACCGAGGTGTTCCACTGTATAAAGTTATGTGCTTAACTGGAGCTGTTTTTATTCAGCAAACACGCTATTGCTACCATTATTTAATAAATCAAATGACTGAATTTGTTCGAATATTACCTGATGTATTTCTGCAGGAGGAAGCCATTCAGAATCGCTTTTGAAGCATTCAATTTCATGGAAATTGTCTTGATCGCGAATCATCGTGAGGTATTCTTGGTAAACGTTTCGTTGTAAATCTAACGAGTCTTCGTGTATATCTGTTTTTCCATTTAGGTATGCGCGATCAGCCCCTGTTCGTTCGGAACTTAAAGAAGTTTCAATATGATGAAAGGGCACATTTAAAAAGAAGGAGATGTCAGCAAGCGGAAGGGAATTATGGTTAAATTCAAAATCCAGTATCCATTCCTTTAGCTCAATTTTGTCTTTAGGGTTTTCAGTTTTAGCACATTGAAATGCAATATTTGAATTGACATACCGATCCATGATGATCAGGTATCCGTCCGCTAACCATTCATTCAGTAGCGCTTTATGTTCGTTTCTATCTTCGGCAAATAGTAGGGCGACTAGTTTCGGATGTACGTGCTCCAATGGACCAAGCTCTCCCCTTAAATATTCGGCTATTAGCTTTCCATATTCACCCTGATTTAACATAGGGAAATGAATAAACTTGTGCTTAATCTTTAATTTTTTTAATCTGTTTAATAGTAGATCAATTTGAGTGGATTTTCCGGCACCGTCTAATCCTTCTATTGTAACTATTTTTCCCTTCATCTTTATTTAATTTTGAAAAACTTATAGCTAATACCGCTATGTGGTATCTTCAGCCTACTATGCAAAACCAACGTACGTTATTGCGTGTTACTACTAACAACATGTTGAATTTAACGTTAAAACAGTTTCCAGAGGTCTATTTTATTATAAAAAATAGAATCGGCCAAGATTTCTATGTTAACAAAACTACCAATATTTTTGATTAAAATTGAGACTTTTGAATTAATTAAGTAGGTACTCTTGGGTTGAATGTACACCTCATATTTTGGAGGTATCCGGGAATTGAAGGGTACTTGGAATACGTTGTAAACGACGCTTTTTATAAGTGAATATAAAAGAGACGAACTGGTGAAAATAGGCTAAGACGAAAAGTAGATGAGTAAATCAACTGATATTAAGGTAAATAATTCTGTATATTTATCCAAAGAATGATCCTTAGTTAGGCGCTTCATTCGAAAAAAAAACCTTTATCTACCAATTTATAATTTTATGCATACAAAAATGAATGCAATCTATTCCAATGACTAACACAATATGAACAGAAAATCTTTTATTCAAAAATCCACTTTGTTAACAGGAAGCCTGCTAATTATGAAGGATATGTTTTCACGTCCTAAAGACAGTATATATGGTCATAATGATATGAAATATACGTTCGATAGCGACTGGATGAGTAAGCACTCCCCTAAAATAGTTGTCAATGATTGCCATGAAATGGTTATGGATAGCAAAGGCAGAATAATACTACTAACCAATGAAATTAAAAACAATATCATCATACTGAATAAGGATGGTCGTGTACTGGATACCTGGGGCCATCAGTTTCCTGGTGGTCATGGTTTGACTTTACATAATGAAAATGGAAGTGAATTTTTATATATAACGGATACCAACACCCATCAGGTCTATAAAACGGATTTATCTGGTCGGATTTTATTAACGATAGATGCACCATTAGGTATTGGTTTATATAATAAAAAGGAAGAATTTGTTCCTACCGAAACGGCAATTGATAGCAATGGCGATATTTTTATTGCCGACGGCTATGGCGCTCAACATATATTACACTATGATAATCAAGGTAAATTGTTAAACCACTTTGGGGGTAAAGGGGAAGGAGATGCTCATCTTGACAATGCCCACGGCATATGTTTTGACCGCAGAGAAGGTAAGAAATCTTTATTAATAACCGATAGAACTCGAAATTGCTTTAAAAGATTCGATACCGCCGGAAAACTTATGGAGATTATTAGTATCCCTGGTGCATGTGTTTGCAGACCAGTTATTCAAGGGAATTACCTCTATGCAGCCGTTCTTAGATCACCAAATATGGCTATCGAAAATTCTGGATTTGTCACCATTTTAAATAAGGATAATAAGGTTGTTAGCAATGTAGGAGGAACTACGCCAATTTATAAGCACAATAAATTAGAAACAATACAACAACAGGACAAGATTTTTACTCATCCACATGATGTCTGCGTAGATGACGATGAGAATATTTATGTTGCGCAGTGGGCCGCTGGAAAGGTGTTTCCTTACAAATTGAATCGGGTTTGACCTATTCAAATAAGTGATACAATAGGAAGAGATTGTAGCAGCTAAATTATTAATTTACCTACGTAAGTTGCATCTTTATTTAACGTTTCCTATGCTAATATAGAATGAACAAAATTGGCGATTATTTGTTTCTTATAAGACGCCTGCAGAACTTTCAGATGGGGTATCTACGATTTAGGTTTTAAAGTCGAAATAAAGAAAACGGGGCGTAGGTTGATTCATTTTTTTAGCGGAAAAACCAATCTTTTTTTAACATAACGATGGATGAATTAGTTTTTTGAATTGCTGCACAAATATGACTTTTCAGCCGGTGCTAATTCAGTTTTCTGAATTGATCGATTACGCGATGTTTAAGACAATATTGCTGTATAGAAACAGCATTGTAGAAAAAAACAATTTTAATAAATTAATAACAACATATTATGGACGATTTATCCAGAAACGATCAGGTGAACCAAGAACCAGAAAATATAGATCCAACTATGCCTCCCAAACAACATTATTTGGATCAGTTGCAACAAGATGCCATTGATGCAGCGCTGGAATTGGAAAGCACAGAAGGTGAGAAGATTATTAGGCAAGGTTTACAGGCTTGGCCAGACTTAATCGATCAAGAACTGAAACGGTTTAAACAGCGATGCAATGATCGGTAAATCCCGTAAAACCAAAATCTTTTTTCTTTTAATTCGTACTATTCATTTAAAACTGTAATTTTAATTTAAAAGTTCCCCAAGGAATTTTTAAATAACCATTTAAGCAGTTCATCTTAATATTTAATATATTGTTAATATTAGAACGTTAAATTTGAGCGCATTTACAAGAAATTACAGCAACATCTAATGGCATTAAGCATTCAAATATATACTGATTTGAAGAAAGGCGATATACAGGCTTTTCAAATCATATTTGATGCTTATAGTGCTGGAATATTCAATCTGGCTTTTCGCATTCTCAAAAACAGGGAACAAGCGGAAGAAATTGTCCAAGAAACCTTTTTAAAATTGTGGATTAATCGACAACAGGTAGATGATGCTAAAGAACTTTGGTCTTATATCTATGTCATTGCCAAACGCCTTTGTTTTAATCAACTTCGAGTGATGAAATATGATATGATGGCGCAACAGGAATTAATTAAGAATATGACCATCTTATCCGAAGACTCTTCTAACAGTTTGGCAGAGATTCATAAAATATTAAAAGAATCCGTTGAACTTTTACCTGAACGTCAGCGACAGGTCTGGATTATGAGTAGGGAAGAAGGTAAATCATATAATGAGATTGCTGATGAGTTGGGTATTTCTCCTAATACCGTTAAAAATACGATCGTACAAACCTTAAAAAAACTTCGACATACCTTCAAGATGGCTGATTACCTTTATTTTTTTATTTATTTGCTTTTCATCTAGTCCTATCTTCCTTTTCGTGTGTACATACTATAGTTAATACTTAAATTGTGCATAAGAATCGTTTCGAAGAATTAAATCAAAAATTTTTAAATAACTTAATATCTAAAGATGAGCTTCAAGAATTCCTGAACTTATTGGAGGAGAATGAGGATGCTTTTTATGATTCCTTAAATGGAATGGAAACTTTGGATAAGGAAGAATTTAATCAACAAGGAGTTTTCCAGAACATATTGAATCATGAAGAATTTCCAGTGGTACCAAAACCGAAACGCCTGAATTACAGTTGGCTTTCATTAGCGGCCGCCTTACTGATCATTTCAGGCTTTGTGTTTTATACATGGAACAGCAACAACAATATTCCAATAGACAAAATAACTGCAAAACAAGTAGCTAAGGTTGAAAATAAGACGGAACCATCCATCGACAAATCAGCTATTCTATTGGCAGATGGTACGCATCTAGATTTAGAAGATATAGCGGCGCAAAGTTTGAATTACGATGGCGTTGAACTTTCTAAAATCTCGGATGATGTGATCAGGGTTGCTTTTAATAAAAGTTTGAATCATTCAACAAAAGAATTTCATGAATTTAGAACGCCAAAAGGTACGAGTTACAACCTGCAACTCCCTGATGGAACGAAGGTATACCTCAATTCAGGATCCGTATTTAAATTGAGTGCCGATTTTAACGGAAATAGTAGAATAAGTGAACTAATTGGTGAAGCCTTTTTCGATGTAGCCCATAATCCCCAAAAACCATTTTTAGTACAAACCAAAGATTATACGGTTAAGGTTTTGGGAACTCAATTTAATCTAAAATCCTATCCAAAATCTACCGATACCAAGACGAGCTTGTTAAAAGGAAGTGTACAAGTGAATGATTCGTATACGGACCTTTTATTGGTTCCAGGTGAACAAGCCAACGGACGTGCTGGAAAACAGTTGAAAAAATCCAAAGCTAATTTTCGTGAAGTTTTGGCTTGGCGTGAGGGGTATTTTAGATTTAGTAATGCAAGCGTAAGAGAGATCATGGATGACATCGTCAATTGGTATGATATCCAGGAAGTGGTTTATGAAAATAATGATCAGGAATATTTTACGGGCTCCATCGTGCGTAGCCGTAGTTTACAGGATGTGCTAAAAGGCATCGAAAAGATATCCAACCTAAAGTTTGTGATAACAGAAGGGAGGGTCATCGTTAGAAAGTAGTTGAAAAATAGAAAGATACGGAAGGGCTGCCACCCTCCCGTGTTTGTACAGATAAAATCCTTATTAACAGTAAATTATTTACCCAATACTAATCAAATGTATTATTTTTTTACTAAAAAGTCCTATTTAATAAAAATAGGACTGAACAAACTTTTGCTAATTATGAAACTGGTTTCGTTGTTGCTATTTGGAACGATGCTCCATGTGAGCGCATCAACTTTCGGACAAAAAATCAGCATCCGGGCCAAGCAAGCAACGCTACAAGATATTTTACAAGATATTCAAAATCAAACAGATTACGACTTTTTGTACAGTAATAATCAAGTTAATCAGCTCGAAAAGATGGATGTCTTTGTGGAAAATAAAGATATTCGTGAGGTTCTAAAGCAAGTATTGACACCAAATGGTATGGTGTTTTTCCTGGAAGATAACATGGTTCTTATTAAAACTCGTACTGAGCTGGCAAATAATGCTGGACTTGTGCAACGTGTAATTGAAGGCTATGTGAAGGATGAAAACAATAAGCCCATTACAGGGGCTTCGGTATCTTTGCTAAACAGCAACTTGGCTACAGCAACAGATGAACGGGGATATTTTCGCCTGAGCAGTCCGGCTGAATCCGCTTCCTTGGTTATTACAGCTATGGGCTATACTAGCCAAACGATTACGCTAACAGATGCTGCTTCCTTAAATGTCGTTCTTAAAGAATCTGTCAGTGGGTTGGATGAGGTAGTGGTTGTCGGTTATGGTATTCAGAAAAAGGCAAACTTAACTGGCGCTGTTTCCCAAATCAATGCCGAGGATATTGCCCTGCGACCAGAGGCTAATATTGCCACTACCTTACAAGGTTTGATGCCGGGACTGAATATTCAGATGAATAATGGGGATCCTTCGGCTACGCCTGATATTAATGTGCGTGGATTTAACTCGATAAATGGTGGAAATCCGTTAGTGCTAATCGATGGTATTGAGGGGAATATCACCCGTGTAAATCCAAATGATATTGAAAGCGTAACCGTTTTAAAAGACGCTTCTTCAGCATCCATCTATGGTGCTAGAGGTGCTTTTGGTGTTATTTTGATTACAACAAAAACGGGTAAGGCTGGAACAACCTCAGTTACCTATACCAATAATTTTGGGTGGACTTCACCAACTGCCCGGACCGACTATATTTCTGATCCGTATGTATATGGAAAAACCGTTGATGCCGCTTTGTTCGGTTATAATGGTTCTTCCTACACCAACTATAATGACATGGATTGGGAAACCATCAAAATGGTGGCAAATGGAGAAATAGAGCCCTTTCATGAACTACAGGCAGATGGCTCCTATAAATTCTTCCATCAGTCCAACTGGTGGGATCATATGTTTAAAAAACAACAAGCTTCCAACTTTCATAATATCGCCGTTTCAGGAGGTACCGAAAAGTTAAAAGGGTATCTTTCAGGTCGTATTTATGAACGCGAAAGCATCAATAATATCAATAGCGATGCTAATATGGATCGTCAAAACCTCAAGACGAACTTAGTATTCACGCCAAATTCTTGGTTAGAATTATCCAATAACATCCAATTTATCAATGAAAAAGATAAGGATTACGGTGGGTATACTAATGGATTTGGCGGATTATGGAGTACGACTACCTGGTATAACCTGATGCCTTTCTATCCGATCATGGTGGATGGTGTTCCTACTGATATCGGAACAGGAACAGGTGGTCAGGGAGGTAATGCTGGTTTACACTCTGGAAAAACGTGGCGCCAATTTAATAACGAGGAGTTTACTAACACATTTCGTGTCGTGGTGAAACCAATTGAAGGTTTGCAAATTAATTTCGATTATAGCAATCGTATTGAGAATACAGCGCGTAGCTTTCGTTTGAATCCATTCAATTACCTTGCGGGGAATCGATTGGATTTCAGAACAGTTGGTTTGAATCGTTTAACTGAATATAGGTGGAAGGATAAATATAATGCCTTAAACTTATTTGCGACCTACAATAAAACCTTTGCGAATCAACATAATTTAAAGTTATTGGCGGGTTTTAATCAAGAGGAATTTGATCGTGATCGTATTGCCGCAACAGGTGATGATTTATTGATTGAGGATCTTTCCAACCTTTCCTTAGCAACCGTGATGAATAGTATTTCGGGATCAGCTACGAACTGGGCTGTACAAGGTTATTTTGGTCGATTAAATTATGATTATGATAATAAATACTTATTGGAAGTGAACGCCCGTTACGATGGCTCTTCACGCTTCCCAAGAGATAGTCGTTGGGGAATTTTCCCATCTGTCTCTATGGGTTGGCAGGTTGATAGGGAAACCTTTTGGGAACCTATTCGTCCTTACGTTTCTTCCCTGAAATTCAGAGCATCCTATGGTAAGTTAGGTAATCAAACCGTGGATGTGAATACCTTTAAGGAGCTGATGAATGTAGGGACTACAGAATGGTTAAATAGTGGAGATAGATTGATTTACGCGTCTTTACCTGGTCCGTTACCTAATGTGGTAACGTGGGAAACAACTAAGAGTTTGAACATCGGCGCAGACCTAGGTCTGATGGACAATAAATTATTAGTGAACCTCGACTGGTACCGCAAGAATGTGGAAGGAATGTATCTTCCTGGTGAGCCTTTGCCAGCAGTTTTCGGTGCCAACGAACCGAAGGAAAATTACGCAGGTCTACGTAATGAAGGGTATGAAATCGCCGTTACTTATCAAGATAAATTTGATTTGGCTGGAAGTCCGTTCCAATTTAACGTCACAGCGAATGTTAGCAATTTCAAAGGAATTATTACACGATATAATAACCGAAATGGCTTATTGAGCTCCTATAATGAGGGCGAGCGATTGGGAGATATCTGGGGATACCGCATCGATGGTCAGTTTCAAACAGATGAAGAAGCTTTAGCCTATCAAAATTCATTCACCAATCCTGGGAATAGTCTTTCGCAAGTTTACAATGATATTCTGAATGTAACGCAGAACAGCGAATGGAATCATTTACGTGCTGGCGATATCAAATATTTAGATCTGAACAAAGATGGAAAGATCGATAAAGGGCAGAATACTTTGGATGATCATGGCGATTTAGAACGTATCGGTAATGCGATGCCAAGATTCCCATTTGGATTGAATCTAGGTATGCGTTGGAAGGATTTCGATATGGGAATTGCCTTGGCTGGCGTGGCAAGTCAAGATTGGTATCCAACAGGAGATTTATATTGGGGATCATACCAGCGTCCCTACCTATCCTTTCTTCGTAAGGATTTGGTAGATAATGCTTGGCGTCCAGATAAAACTGATAATACCTATCCGCAAATCTATCGCGGTTATTCATCTCTTCAATCAGGAAGATCCTTATATGAATTAAATGATTATTACTTGACCAACGTGGGATTCTTACGTGTGAAGAACTTAAGTTTGGGCTATACGCTCCCACAAAATTGGACGCAGAAAGCTAAAGTGGAGAAACTAAGAGTGTTCTTTAGTGGAGAAAACCTCTTCACGTGGAGCTTTGGTGGATTGACGAAATACTTAGACCCAGAACAAGCGGGTTCAACGGTCGATTATTCATCACCGGCAACCGCAGATGACCGGGGTGATCTTCGTTCCTATCCAATGGGAAAGACACTTTCATTTGGTGTAATGTTAACTCTATAAGCAGGAAAGATCATGAACAATAACAAAATTAAATATTATATATATGCTGCTGTAAGCATCCTCTTACTGGGATCTTGCAATAAGGATTTTCTAGAGCAGCCCGCAGAAGACCAAGTCGAAGCACCTTACTTTTTTAATACAGCTAAAGATCTGGAAGTAGCGACTAATGATTTTTATAGTATGTTGGCTACAACAGAGGTGTATGCAGAAGATGCTAATTCGGATAACCTAATGCCATTGAACCCAGCCAATAAAATAAAAGGGAACCGTTTGGTTCCAGTGGCGAGTGGTAGTGGAGGCTGGTCATGGGGCAATTTACGGAAGATCAATTATTTTCTAGAAAACTACCAAAAGGTAGATGATGAAGCGGCAAAAGCAAAATATGGCGGTATAGCTCGTTTCTTTAGGGCATATTTCTATTACGATAAGGTAAAGACTTTTGGCGATGTGCCTTGGTATGGTTCGGTGTTGACGGCCGACGATCCAGATTTATATAAACCGCGCGATTCTAGAATTTTAGTGATGGACTCAGTGTTGGCTGATTTGGATTTTGCCATCGAAAATATTCCTGCTGAAAAACAGGTAAACTTGATTACAAAATATACGGCTTTATTACTAAAATCCAGGATTGCTTTGTTTGAGGGTACTTTTCGTACATATCATAAAATCGATGGTGCAGAGAAGTTTTTGAAGGCGGCGGAAGAGGCTTCACAAGCCTTAATAAGTTCTTCAGCCTACACGATATATGCTGATGGGGGAGCTGATGCTGCTTATCGAAATCTATTCGCAAGGGATAAACAGGATGCCGTGGAAACTATTTTGGCTGCCGATTATGAATTGGGTTTGAAAGTGCATAGCACCGCTTATAACTTTACTTCGGCTACCTCAGGTTCTTATGGGTTGATGAAAGATATGGTCAATAGCTACCTGATGAAGGATGGTTCGCGCTTCACCGATAAGTCCAACTATAAAACCACTTCCTATTTTCAGGAAATGCAGAATCGTGATCCCCGTTTGACCCAAACAACAGCTGGTCCCGATTTTAGAGTAAATGGAGAATCGAAAAACGAACCAGTAACCTTAAACATTACCACGACAGGTTACCGCTTAATTAAAGCTTTACCAAATAGAGCACAATGGGGCACTGGAGCATCAGTTTTTGATGTTATAATTTTTCGTTTTGCAGAAGCTTTATTGGTTAATGCAGAGGCTAAGGCAGAGCTAGGTACGTTAACGCAAGCTGATCTGGATAAAACCATCAATAGATTGCGCGCAAGAGTTGGTATGCCAGATCTGAATCTAATACAGGCTAATGCCAATCCCGATCCATATTTGGCAGAAATGTATCCAAACCTAGGGAACACAGCCAATAAAGGGGTAATCTTAGAGATCCGAAGAGAAAGAAGGGTAGAATTATTTAATGAAGGACAGCGCTGGGATGATTTAATGCGGTGGAAGGAAGGAAACAAAGTGACTAAACCGATGGTTGGGGTATATTTTGCTGGTGTTGGAAGTCATGATTTTACAGGAGATGCGGTACCTGATGTATTTTTGCATACTGGAAATACCGCTGGAGCTCCGGCATCTATTACCTCCCTTATCAATATCAATCAAAGAACTTTGTGTAATCCGCTAAACGGACAACAAAACAGCACTTCGGGAAATTTAGATCCATTTCCGCAACGGGGAGTTTTTGATGAAAAGCGTGATTATTATGCACCGATTCCTTCTGAAGATTTAACATTGAATAAAAATTTAGTTCAAAACCCAGGCTGGAAATAAGATGAAAAAGATACCATATTTACTAGTATTGTTTTTAAGTTTTGCTGCTGTTTTTGTATCAGCAGAGGCAAAAAAACCGAAGTTTCCAGTAGGTTATGCGGTGGATTTCCAGAAAATAACAGATGAAAAAATCCAATACATTAAAAGCTTGGGGATTTCCCATATTGAGTTGGCTGGAATAGGAGCCATGTTGGATAAAAAGCTGCAATCAACAACTGTGGATGCTTCTTGGGAGGCAAAAATAAACGAGATTGCCACTATTCTAAAGCGTCATGGTGTGAAGGTTTGGTCAATTCATATGCCTTTTAGTGTGCATTTGGACATTTCTCGGGTAGATGAACAGGGAAGATTACGTGTATTGGAAGCCCATAGAAATGTATTGCAGGTATTGAAGCCCGTGAAAGCAAAGTTCATTCTATTTCACCCGTCCTTTTATTTGGGCTTAAACGAACGGACCGAACGCAAAGCTCAACTTCAAAAATCTGTCACTTATTTGAATAAAGAAGTGAAGACTATTAAGTCCAGCATGGTGGTGGAGAATATGTTGGGTCCTTCCTTAACGGTAAATGGACGTGAACGTCCGTTGATGCGTACTGTAGAGGAATGTTTAGAAATCTTCCAGGGATTTCCAAAAGATGTTGGACTAGCCGTGGATTTCTGTCATATTGCAGAACCGCAACATTTGCTAGCTGCTTTTGGCTCTCGTGTTAAGACTTTGCATGTTTCCAATGGCGATGGAACTGCAGAATCTCATTACCTACCTTGTGATCCTAGGGGCAAAAATGACTGGAATACTATCTTTGCAACCCTAGAAAAAATCAAATATAAAGGGGTTTACATGCATGAATGTAAATTCAAGGATGAAAAGGAAATTGTAGAATGCTACCAAAATCTTTGGGATGCTTATCAAACTAGTTTAACTGTTAAAAAGTAAAATAATGAAAAGTATATATAGCCATATGCTGCTTTTATTAGTTCTCTTTGGACTCAACGCCTGTAAAAAGGATAAGGAAGTTTTTGAAGAGAAATTAATGGCGGGCACCGAGCTAATGGAAGTTGGCAGTAAAGCTGGGGAATATCAGTTTAATGTACTCTCCAATGTAAATATGAACTTAGAGTCGGATGTGGAGTGGATTTTATTGGATACCACCGAACTCGAGAAAGGGAAGCGCAAAGTAGTTTTTGCAGTGCTTGCCAATACAGATGACGAGCGATCTGGCGTCATCACCGTGCGTATTAATGAAGAGATCAGTAAACAAGTTTTAGTCAGCCAGGAGTCCGGAAAAGTACCCGTGTTCTATGTTAGCCCGAATGGAACTGCAGACGGTTCTTCTTGGGAGTCACCTGCTGCATTTCAGACTGCCATGGAAAAGGCCACTACGGGAAGTACCCTCTATTTGATGGAAGGAACCTACACACCTGCCAAAACTATTCGAAATGGGGAATCGGCTGAAGAGTCGGATAAAACCTTTGAAATCAGTAAAAATATCCGCATTATAGGCGGTTTTTCAAAAGACGCCATAATCGGAGCAACTCCAAATGCAGCCTTATTTAAAACGGTTTTGGATGGTCGATTGGCTAGCGGTAAGCAAGCGTTTCATACTGTAACGGTTACTGCAGTAATAGAAACTGGATCTCAGGTATACCTAGAAGGACTGGTGATTACAGGTGGTAATGCAACTGATAGAAGTACCAATATCAGTATTGGAGGCTTGAATTTTAGTCGCGGACAAGGCGGTGGTATTGCCATTGGAGGTGCCAATGTTCATTTGAAAGCGGTTGAGATTATTGAAAATAAAGCAACAGCTGATAGGGGAACTGCTGGTTTTGCAGCTGGAATGTATGCTTTCGGCGCGGCTAATGTAATTATGGAGGACTCGAAGGTGAATAAAAACACCAATGAAGGAAATAATGGTGGTGGAGTTTGGATGCATACCTCCAACTTAACAGCTTATAACTCTCAATTTAATGATAATTCAGCAAAAGGAACAGCTGGTGGTGTGCATGGTTACCCTAGTGCTAAAATTGTGTTATATAATTCTGAAGTAAGCCACAACAGTAACACTTCCTATGGTGCAGGGCTATACTTGCGTGAAAAATCGTCGGGAGTGTTAGTCAATTGTTTATTAGTTGGTAATACCAGTACTTCCAAAAATGGCGGTGGTGCGGTCATGCTATATGATGAAAGTGATGTTAATATTATTAGTTCTACGATCACAGGGAATGATATAGTTGGACCTGGCGGTGGTGTATACCGCCGATCTAAGGTGAACAACCTAACTGTGATTAATTCGATTATTTCTGGTAATAAACAAGACGCCACTTCCACAGATGTGGATGCTTATACTGATAATGCAGGCATTGCTCCGGTATTAAAAAGTTCGGCTATTGCGTCCAAAATTTATTCCGAGGGAGGATCAGCCGTTTCTGACTTATCCTTTAACCCGGCAATGATGTTAAACGCTCAATATTTACCTATTGGTGCAAATAACCCAGCTTTAAGTCATGGGTTAAATGCTACTTCGTTGGGTGTTATAGGACAGACTTATAACCCTGTCTTGGATGATCTCGTAAAAGGGGATAAAAATAAAAATGAACGTGTCGATAAAATTATGGGAGCCTTAATAAAATAATATGAAAAAGTTTGTTCTAAGCATATTTTTAAGTGTTTCAAGTCTATTAACTGTATTTTGTCACTCCAAGACCATCATGCTGGTCTTGGGATCGGCGGATCCAAATGTGTTGCAAGAACGCGTTCACAACGCGCTACGATTGTATAAAATTCAGCCTTTTGATGATATCATTGTTTCTGGCGGTTGTGCAGCGCATGGTTCGAATATTTGCGAAGCCACTAGCATGTTTGATCAGATGACCGCAGGTGGCATTCCTGCTGATAAAATCCATAAAGAGGAAAATGCAAAGACAACAGTCCAGAATTATATTTTCAGTCGCGCTTTGGAAAATGATCTTGGCGAAAAAATCATTCAAAAAGGAGATACTGTGTTTGTGGTGTCCGACCACTGGCATGCCATTTCTGTCGCTGCTCGCCTGGAAAGATACGATGGTGTAATAGGTCGATTTTACATAGAGGGGGCTTTACAGCCAAAAGCTAAAGATAAGCTAGACTATAGCGATATTTTCAACGGAGAAACCGATAATGAAAAATTTATTGCTAAAGGTTCCTGGCTTACGCCCGATGCTGTTTGGCGAAAGCAGGATTCAATCCATTACCTGATGAACAACCTTCTTTATACCACCAATCAGGATAATACCATTTATTCTACTAAGAAATTGGATAGCAATCACGATATATTGCAGGGATTGACGCTAGATCAAGAACTTCATTTTATAGATGATGATAAACAGTGGCTGGTTTGGAATGGAATTGAATTTAAGCAAATAGATAAAGGTACTGGAAAAGTGCAGCAGAAATTTACGTGGGATACCTTTTTAAAAAATGTACCGAAATCTTGGAAACAGGCGTTGAATACAGGTTTTATTAAAGGCGATTCACTTTATTTATTTTCTGACTCCAAGGTTCTAGTCGCTAAGAAAAACGGTAAAAATTATGAGTTTGAAACTGAAAGTGCTACCCGTGAATACTTTCAGAACTGGCCATTTGGTTGGGGACAAGGCTATGTGAATGGGGTTTCCATCGATGCAGAGACTAAGGAAGTCACCTTATTCAGAAATATGGAGCAATTAACCTTAGATCTGCAACAAAAATTGGTTAAAGAGGTAAAACCCTTACGATTGAAATGGGTGAATTATTAAGCATTTAAATAAACAAAAAAATGAAGAAATTTAATTTTATATACTACATTGTTCTCTTTTTGTTCTTTGCTTCTTGTGAGAAGATTGATGGAAGCCAGTTACCTTATGATTACTCGCAACAGGATACCTTAGACCTTCAGGAAATATTAGAAAAAGCTGATTGGAAAACGAAAGAGGTTGCTGATGGAATTACCTGGAAGCATTTTCAATTCTCGCAGATTTTTGAATCGAAACAATATATCAATATGTTTGAAGTCGATTTAAAGAAGGGTTTTGATATCGAGATTCCTTCTGTAAAAACTGGCTTCTTAAAAACTAGTGCGGCGGCGACGAGTTCAAATGCGCTGGTTGCTTTTAATGGATCATTTTTTAATACCAGTGTCGGAGGATCTACCGTCTTTTTTAAATATGACAATGTGATTCAGAATCAGACAGCGAATGGTTTTACGCCGTATCGGGAGAATGGAGCAATGGTAATAGATGCTGCAGGAAAACCTAATATCATTCTAAAACCCTCTGCGGGCTGGTCGTCAGTTGCGGATCCCGTAGCTTTGGCAGGCGGGCCTTTACTGATCCAAAACGGCGAAGAATTATCGCAATTGAGTGTCGATTTTAATACCGCCAGACATCCGCGTACGGCCGTAGGAATTACGGAAGATCAAAGGATGATTATTGTCGTGGTAGATGGCCGGTCTTCTCAATCACAAGGCTTAAGCATTCCTCAATTATCTTCGTTAATGAAAGCTTTGGGTTGTGTTTCCGCGATTAATTATGATGGTGGGGGTTCTAGTACAGCTTGGGTAACAGGAGAGGGTGTAACTAACTTTCCCTCAGACAACGGAAAATTTGATCATGAAGGTGAAAGAGCTGTTGCAACGGTATTCACGATAAAGTAGCTGAATAAGATCGCAACATAGCGTGCCATATCTTCATATGGACAATAACGATTGACTTTTTAAGGCGCAAATTTATTTTGCGCCTTTATTGTTAATGATGGAAGTGCGTATTTAGCTGATCATAAATCGGATTTTTAGGAGATCAAAAATTTATCCGAAAACCAATTCCCCTCAAAGAATGAATATTTAGATTCTTGTCATACTGTAGATACTTCCTAAGTCTGGAAATAAAAACATCCATGCTACGCCCCGCAAAGAAGTCTTTACTTTGCCACACCTCTTGCAAAATATCGTCTCTAGTTATTAATTGATCTTTATGTTGAATCAGGTAAAAAAGAAGTTGAGTTTCCTTTTCTGTCAATTGAATGATTCCTCCGGTTGGATGCATGAGCTGCATCTGATCCTTATAAAACATGTATTCCCCAAGCGCAAAGATTTTTTGAAGAGTGGGGTGTACCTTTGATCTTCTTATGATATTGTGTAGTCGCAGCATCAACTCTTCTGGATCACATGGCTTAGTTATGTAGTCATCAGCTCCAATCTTTAATCCGCTCAGTTTATCAATCTTTTGATCCTTGGCTGTCAAAAAAATTATGGGTAGATTAGGATAGGTGGATATAAACATCTCGGCGAGCTTAAATCCACTCATGTGTGGCATCATTACATCCAAAATCGCAATATCGTAATGCGCTAGTGAATTGAGGTGAGCAAGTATTTCCCGGGGATCTGCGTACCATTGTACTTGCATATCGGAGTACTCCAAGTATTGCTTCAACATTGCGCCGAAGTCCGTATCATCCTCAACTAATAATATTTTACTTGCCATATGGTAAGATAATTAGGAATTCAGAACCTTTATTGAGTTGACTTTTTACCTTGATTTCGCCATTAATTTGATCAACCAATTGTTTGACAATATATAGTCCCAAACCAAACCCTTTACTCGCATGGATATTGTCTTTTTGAACACGATAGAATTTTTCAAATATATAGGGTAGATCATTTTCTGCGATTCCCTGACCGTCATCATGCACCTTTAGCTGTAAAAAATCCTTATTTAAATCAACGGATAAATTTACTTGAGATGCACCATATTTTATACTGTTGGTGATCAAATTACTGAGGATAGTTTCAAAGGAAGCTTTATTTACATATATGCCCTGTTGTGGGAAGGAAGTTAAATTGACCTTCGTTAGCGATTCAGGAGCCAACAAATCACCTAGTAGGAGTTTCAAATCATGATGACTGTAGTATATTCTTTCTTGATTAGCACTAGGCTTGGTTAAAGGTTCAAGCAATTTCTCCAAGCGCAAAATCTGTCGATCTAATACCGAGAAATTACTGTCCTGATGCTTTTTTTGTAAATTTTTTGAGGCTAACTTTAGTGTTGAAATAGGAGTTCGCAGTTCATGCGAAACATTATCGACCATATCATGGAGAACTAAAACTTGCTTATTTTGTTTAAGTAAGTTTATGTAGGTAATATAGAAGATGTAAAGAATTGCTATTAAAATAAGAAAAGAGGCAACAACAAATAAAACTAGCTCTTTAAACAATATCCAATTCATATTCGAGATGGTAAAAGTCGAATTTCTGGAAACTAAAAATCCATAATTTACGACCGTCGAATCATTTTTTAAATGATCATTTGTCCTTTCGTTTTCGGAAATAGATTTGGTGTAGTTCATTTCCCATGAACCACTCGAGAGATAATTACTTTGCCCTACCTTCTTGGTGGACTCGTATATTGTTATTTTATTTTTAAGAAGTTGTCTATTTGTTGTATTGGAATGGACAGCGGTCAATTCTTTCTTTACAGCAACATGATATCCCATTCCTGAAAATATGCTGTCCAAATAACCCCTTAATTCCGATGAAACATTTTGAGAACGGATGTTGTAAAAATTGCGTACACTATCTTCTGTAATTTCATGCTTATCTAATGCTATAAAGACCTCTAGATAACTTTTGTTTTTCAAATAATTATCATCAAATATCGCGATCATCTTCTAGATTACTCAATTTGGAACGAACAAGTTCGACGACCTCCTTTTCCTTTAATGCATAGCTATTGATTAACGAATATACTTGGATACCGACCAATACCACAAAGAGAAACAGAAAAGAAAAAATATAAGTAATTGGTCTACTGTTCATAGAACAAATATAATTAACGCAAGTCAACATAATGCACATTAACCTGTTATTAACCGTTCATTAACCATCCATTATAAGAACATTTTTCATTTTTGAAAAAAGATCTACTTATGAAATTCATATGCTTATTACTACTGTTGCCTTTCGCAATTGCTGGACAAGAAATAAAGGTAACAGGTCGTGTACTATCTGAGCAACAGCAATCAATCGATGCGGCAACCATCATTCTGAAAGATTACCAGACAAAACAAATGCTGGTTACTACTTTATCTGATGCGCACGGTGTTTTTCGTGCAACTACCAAAGTACAGGATAGCATAATTCTTGAAGTTTCTCATTTAGGTTACGAGCATTATTCAACGATCTTTTCTCCAAATTGCGTAGATAGTTTGGTGGTTATGCTGACTATGATAGGAAGTAAGCTAAAAGAAATTTCTGTAATTGGCAAACAACCGTTAGTTACACGCAAGATAGATCGGCTGATCTACCATGTTGAGGGTAGCACTATATCCTCACTTAATAGTTGGGAAATTCTCAAGAAAACACCACTGGTTAGTGTTCAGGGATCCACGGTCAGTGTAAGAGGGAATTCCAATATCAAGGTGCTGATTAATGAGCGGCCCGTAATGCTCAGTGGCGAAGATTTAAGGGCGTTGCTGGAAAGCAACAATGGATCTGATATTCAAAGTATAGAAGTGATCACCAATCCACCTGCTAAATACGAAGCATCAGGTTCGGCCATTATCAATATAAAACTGAAAAAAAATCAGCTATATGGCTATAAAGGAATAGTAACCGCACGACATACACAAAGTGATTACGCGAAAGAGCTTATCGGGATAAGTAATTTTTTTCGATCAAATAAATGGAATTTTAAAGCTATTTACAGCTTCATAAGCGGTACCTATGCACGCTATGGCACGGACTATATTCAATATCCACATCAGCAAGCGCTATGGAAGACCGAATTGAATCGGATTGACCATGCAAAGAAGCAAAGCAGTTACTCCTTTGGAGCGGATTACGCTATTGATACAACCCTGACTCTATCTATTGGGATCGATGGATACCATGACCCGAAAACCTATGGGTTCTATGATGCCCCAACCTTTATCACCAATAAGAACGGAGACAATATATCTTCCTATCACACCTTTAATGATCATATCAAAGCTAATAGCAATAGTAACTTATACCTACAGCTTAGTAAAAATTGGTCGGAAGACAAAAAATTAGATTGGACCAGTTATGCCTCTTTTAGTAATGGCACACATTGGCAGGATATCCAAACCTATCTCCACTTTATTAATGTGCCGAAGGACACCTCCCATTTTAGTACGGATAATCAGCATATGACGAGCATGTATGCTAGTCAGCTTGATCTTGCAAAAAAATGGATGGATATTTCATGGGATTATGGTGCAAAGTATAGCTATGTTAAAACACAAAGTGATTTGCAATTTCAACAAATAATCAATGGAGCTACGCAAACCAGCATAGATAAAAGCAGTCTTTTCGACTATCAGGAACATAATATTGCTGTTTATATATCTGGCGATTACACGTACAAACAATGGCAGTGGAAAGCGGGTTTACGTATGGAACAGACGCTACTCAATGGATCAATCCAACCCATAAATGAGATTAACAAACAAAATTACCTCAGCTTTTTCCCTACATTCTATCTGCAATATGATATCAAGGAAGCGGGGCAGCTAGGGTTTTCCTATGGAAAACGTATTCAAAGACCATCTTATTCTTGGCTGAATCCTGCAAAATCTTACTATAATTTATTCTCTTATTTTCAAGGAGATCCGAACCTTCGTGCCACCATTGGACATAATCTCAATATGAATTACACGGTTAAGAATTGGAATTTTGATTTTTTCTATCAGTACGAACAATGGCCAAATATGGAAATATCCTTTCAGAATAATGAAACTAACGAACTGATCTATAAATATACCAATATCCGAAAAAGAGAATTGGGTGGCTTTAGTATAAACAAGAACTTTGAGCTCTACAATTCATGGAACCTCCAGACCGATCTTATGGGGTATTATCATGAAAATCAGTTCATAGGAATGGATCAACAAAACTATCGTAATCATGTCTTTTCATTTAACGGTAGAATAAATACAAATCTTGTCATACATTCGAAATCAAATTGGAACTTACAGATGGGCTTTAAATTCTTCTCACCTACGATTCAAGGGCCCTTCCGGATATCATCTTTTTCCAGCACGTATCTCACTAGTTCGCGCAAATTCTTTAAAGAACGGTTTGAGCTAAGTCTTTCCTTTCTGGATATTTTTAAAACGGAGGGAACCAAGATTACTACCCGTTATGCAGACCAAAATAATTACTTTTTGGACTATACCGATGCAAGAAGTGTGGTTGGGACTATTAAATATTCCTTTGGTAACCAATCAGTGAAGAACGGGAAATCAGTCAGACAGGCAGATGAAATAGAGCGGTTTTAAAGCTTGTACAATAAATTAGCCGATTTTCACCAAATACTGGTCAAATCGGCTAACGAAACTATTTAAATTAAAATTTTAGGATGCTTACTTTGGCATTTCTGGCAATGAAAAAACATTTTTATAGGGTTTATTAATCCATTCCTGCGCGGCTTGCGCGGCATTTAAGGTGACGGATTGACGATTAAATTTGGGATGCCCATCAATGACATTAAACTCATCGATCGATACAACCTTGATCTCATCATTGGATTAATATTGGTAAAACGCATGTTTTCTCCGTCCCATAGCAATTCTCTATTGAGCCCTTGTAGCCTTACTGCTAGCACCCCCATGATAACCATTTCATTGAAAGGTCCTGAGAATATATATACTTCTTTGCACCTTGGTGGAAGTTCATTTATTAGTACTTCAAGACGATCTAATAGATCGCGATACTCTAAAGCTTGTTGGGGGGCGTAGGGGGCCGGGACTCGGTGGCTAAATTGATCGATGTCAAGGGGAGAACTTTCTTTTGTTGGATTTGCTTATAAATTTGATGACGCGTACATGCAAATAATATACTTTGATAGAATGGTGTATATTGATGAGCGCTCTCTTATTCCATATATTGATAAAGACTTCCTGTACAATTTCTTCACTAGTGCTACTATCTTTCAAAACTGATTCAGACATTAAATACATAGGACGCCAATACCAATCCATGAGCATTTTCTAGGCTCGTTGATTGTCGGTCTGTATCGAATGGAATAAATCTCGATCAGAGGCTATCATTTTAAATTTAGATTTTGATTACTATTTTTCAAAGATTCTTTTGGAGACCTTGAGCATTAAAGGTACAAAAATCATTTTTAAAAAGGTGCTGATTTAAATTTCAATAAACTTAAAAAAATACTATTCATTATGGAACTTAATGAGCTCAGCAGGAGGGCGCTGAGGAAATATTTTGAAGAAATTATTCCAGCCCTGAAGTTCTCTAGAGCTAACTAAACTTATTAATCACGATGGAATCAAATTCTTATCGACGAGCCAGACTTTATGGTATAGATTAGTAGGATAAATACGATAAGCGTAAGGGTATTTTTTTTGTTTTATCCATGCTTCATCGAGGTAGCGAAGAAATTTTAAAAATATTTTAAGGTACATGTCCAATTTGTACAATCTCATGCATTATGATAGTATAAATATTATATACACATTTAAATACTACGACAATGAAACAAAGAATGAATGCCTTTGAAAAAGGCCAGAATGCAATGAAGGCAATGTATGGAATTGGTGCTTATCTTAGCAAAAGTTTAATTGAACCAAAACTTTTACATCTTATCTACTACAGAGTATCTCAAATCAACGGTTGTGCTTATTGTTTGGACATGCATTCAAAGGATTTGCTGGCAGTAGGCGAAACGGTACAACGTCTCTTAGTGCTGGATGCATGGCGGGAAGCCCCTTTATATAGTGATCGTGAATGTGCTGCATTGGAATGGGCGGAAGCTGTAACACGCATCAAAGATGGCAATGTAGCTGACGAGGTTTATGAGGCTGCTCGAAAACAATTTTCCGAAGCGGAACTGATTGATCTAACGTTGGGAATCACGGCTATTAATAGCTATAATCGTATCAATATAGCCTTTCGAACCGTTGCGGGTAGTTATACTGTTGGTCAGCATAAGGTAGAGGCTAAGTAATTAGCGTTGTTCTACAAGGTAATTAATTCCTATCTTCAAAATAAAAATAAGTAAGATGAAAGACTTCATATTAATATTCCGGCAGGCCAGTTACGACCATACTAACACGTCGACTGATGAAACAGACACATTAAATAAAAAATGGAACGATTGGATAGGTGGGATTGCTGCGCAGGGAAAATTTAAGACCCATGGTGCTCGTCTGGAAACAACAGGTAAAGTGCTCAAACCAGGGGGGGTGGTTACTGATGGCCCTTTTGTAGAAATTCGAGAAAGATTGGGCGGCTTTATTGTGGTTTCCGCCGATAGTTTAGAGGAAGCAACCACGTTAGCACACGGCTGTCCTGCCCTTGATGCGCAAGGTAGTGTAGAAATCAGACCAATATTGGCTCAATAAACAGCTCATGAGCAGCCAAGGTTTAGTGCTGCTCATGCTAATTATTATGGAAGATCAATTTTTAAAGCAATTATTTCAGGAAGAGTTCAGCAAGATCGTTGCTGTCATCAGTAAGCGTTTCGGACTGCAACATATAGAAATTGCTGAAGATATTGTTAGTGAAACATTTTTGCAGGCTACAGAAACCTGGAAAACTAAAGGAGTACCGGTAAACCCGACTGCTTGGCTTTACGCGGTAGCTCGGCAAAAGACATTATCCTATTTTAGACGGAACAAAATTTTTGAAGAAAAAGTAATTCCCGCGCTTAATCAGAGCGAAGATATTTTGGAAAATATGGAGGAAATAAGCTTCTCACAACAAAATATTAAGGATAGTCAACTCCAAATGCTCTTTGCTATTTGTACACCTGCCATTGCTAGTGAAGCTCAAATAGGACTTGCATTACGCATCCTTTGCGGTTTCGGTATTGATGAAATTGCAGAAGCGTTCTTATCAAACAAAGAGACCATCAACAAGAGACTCTTCAGGGCAAAGGAAAAATTGCGAGCAGAAGGCATTCAGCTAGCCTTGCCTGCAGAGAGCAAGATCAGTGAACGTCTGGACAATGTTCTGCAGATAATATACCTGCTTTTTAACGAAGGATATTATTCCAGGACCCAGAATCAAATTCTGCAAAAAGAACTTTGCATAGAGGCCTTGAGACTGGGTGTTATGTTAACAACATATGAAAAAACCAACCTTCCTAAAACAAATGCGTTGATTGCCTTGATGTGTTTTCATGCTTCGCGTTTTGGCGCCAGAGAAAATAAAGGGGATAACCTTATTTTGTATGAGGATCAAAATGAAGATAAGTGGGATCGGGCATTGATTGATCAAGGTATTCATTTTCTGAATATATCAGCAACAGGTGAGGAGCTAAGTACGTACCATTTGGAAGCTAGAATTGCTTATTGCCATTGCACAAAGGAAGATACTAGGGAAAAATGGGAAGAGATTTTGCAGCTTTACAATCACCTGCTGACAATAAATTACTCTCCTAGTGCAGCCCTTAATAGAACTTTTGCTTTATATAAAACCAACGGTGCGCAGGTTGCAGTGACTGAGGCAGAAAAATTAAAACTTGATAACAATCATTTCTATTTTGTCCTACTGGGAGAGTTATATAAAAATATAGACAAAAGTAAAGCAATTTCCGCTTTTGAGCGCGGTAAATCATTAGCAAAAACGCTAGCTGAACAACTGCTTATTCAACAAAAAATAGAGCAGCTTATTAGTGAGTAATCAATCGGGACTTTTTTTGTGTATAATTCAAAAGATAGGTAATCTTATAACTTAGCATTTTTTAATCTAATTACATGCTTTCTATCCACCGACTATTCCACAGAATAACGCCTGCGCCGTTGAACAGTCGTTTGTTTAATACCCTGTAAAGTCAATTGGAAGGTCAAAATGATATTAACCCATTCCTCATGTTTGGTGTTGGTGAATTATTGTATTTAATTATCATTGAGTATCTTTAGTAAGAAAGATATGAAAATAAACCTTCATCTAAAACAATATATAATCGCAATGAAATACATTAAGGCCCCAATCGTTTTAATACTAGTATTCATTTCACAACTCTGCTGGGCTCAAGATTCAAATTATCATCAATCTTTTGTAAATACACTAAATGAAGTTTCTGCGAAATTCATTTTACCAAAGAATTTTCATGAAGTTATTACGGACAGCAAATTACCTTGTGGAGATTATAAAATTTCAAACAGCATTATGTATGGAATAGCTAATAAGGATAGTAGTATTAAAATTGTTTTTTCCGTGATTAGTCCTGTAAAGCAGAAAAGAGTTGAGCTACAAAAGCTCAAAGATCCAAACTTTACAGCTCAAATTGCTCATTTTAATAATGTGAAGGATGTAGCAGATACTATAAACGATAAAGTAACCTATCTTAACGATATTCAGAAAAAAAAATACAATGTGGATATTGGGGCCACATATACTAGGAATTGTCCACTTCCATACGAAAACAAATATAAGTTTAATAGGATTTTGCATTTATACAGGGAGGGATTTGGCCACATTGAAGTAAAGTATTTCTACACCGAAAAAAATATTGATATTGAAACAGTAATTAATGATACCTCTGGGCTTATAAAGTATAATTAATAAAAAAAACGCGTCCTAAACAGTTCTTAAAAATAAAGAGCCTTAGTTTTGGATGTAACATGTAATTAATCAATTTATTAAAAAAAATGTTATTTCCATTTTCTTAATATTCAACAAGAATATTGTAGGTGAAAATTATAGCCAAATATTATGACAAAGAAAGCAAAATTTGCTTTAGCCTTGTTAAAACAGGAGCTGGAGTTGATCAACAAATCTGCACAAGGATTAATTTATGGTGGCTCCGATGGATTATGTTTGTTGCATGCAATGAGCTATGTATCCAATAATGAGAATTATTCCAGCGCTTATTATTTTAATAATACTTGAATATGAGTTTCGTAAAGTCCTGTAATCATAGTAGTTATCGGTTGTTTCGTGCTAAATTATCGACTTTTACTCGATTAAAGTTAGGACAGGAGATGGAGCTATTTAAATAATATACAAAATTGTGTATAAGAAAAAAGCTCCTCTTACAAATTAAAGATACTAAATACTCACCTTACTCCTCCTTCAAGCTATCCACCGGATTAGCTTTGGCCGCTTTGATCGATTGAAAGCTAATAGTGAGCAAAATAATTGACAACACGATTAAGGTAGCTACACCGAAATACCACCACCTTATTTCAATGTGATAAGCAAAATTATTTAACCAATTTTTGATTAAGAGGAAGGAAGCAGGTATAGCAATTAAACAAGAAATTATAAATACTTTAAAGAAAGGTTTGTTTAATTGAATGAATATGCGATGAATTGAAGCACCTAAAACTTTGCGGACACTCATCTCTTTTTGTTTCACCGTGACTTGGTAAGCCGACATGCTGAATAAACCTAAAGCAGATATTAGGACAGATATTAAGGTGAAGATATTGAAAGCCGATTGCATCTCCTTTTGTTTCGCGTGAAGGTTGGCATATTGTAGATCCATGAACCTATAATCTAACGGCAAATCTTTTGACGATTCATTTTTTTCCCATTCATTCTTTACCGCTTCAATAGCTTGATCAACCCTTCCCGATACCGTCTTTACCATTAAACTTATTTTATATCTCCCCGGTCCACATTCATTCTTATAACTATAAACGGTTGGATTGACTGTATTTTCAAATCCATAAGTTTTGCTGTCCTTAACGACAGCAATAATCTTGAAATTAACATCACAGCCAGAAATGGTAGCACCAATCGGATTATTTATTCCTAATGTTTTGGCAGCAGTTTCATTTATTACGGCATAATTAGCTAGCGAATCTTTTAAAATTTGATCTAACGAAAGATTTTCATCACCAGCAATTCTTCCTATGTTCAATGTTTTAAAATATCGTGTGTCAATACCCACATGTGCCAAGTCAAATTTATGATTGTTGAATATAAAATCTTTTTTAGGAGGTAATTCACCATTACCAGGAACATTGGTAGGGGATGAAACCGACTCTATATTTGGGTTATTTTCTAATCGCTGCTTAAAATCTTCAAAATTCCCTGAAATGCTTGCGTTATAATGTAATCCAATTCCATTGAAAGTTATGATTTGTGCAGGTTCAAACCCCTTGTCAGCCGTTTGAATATATTTAATTTGTTTTTGAACGACAATCATTCCGACAATGAAAATAATTGCAAATACAATTTGAAAGGTTAATAAAGCATTGCGGACACTAAATTTACCACTGGCCTTTGTTAATCCACCCTTTAATAAATGAATGGTTTTATAACCAGAAAGCACTACGGCAGGATATACTCCAGATATTAGGGTTGTAGCAAGGATGGCAATGCTTATTTGTACTAAAGTTTTATTTGATACTAAGTATTGTTTTAAATCATCATTGAACCATTTCTGAAGAACATTACCGGTAATATTCAGTAAAATTAAACTAAGCCCTGCAGCTATGAATGTTAACATTAAAACTTCTGCAAATAGCTGCATCATAATCGCTAATCTAGAACTCCCTAATACCTTCTTTATAGCTAACTCTTTTGAGCGCTGGTCCGCCTGTGCCATGATCATATTTGTAAAGTTAGCCGATGCGAGAATCAGAATGACAATCGAAAGAGTACCAATTATCAAGACGATCAGATAAGCGGTGTTAGAACCTGCTTTAGGTTGTAAATGCAAATTAGATAAAGCATCGATATATGTATTTCCTTTCGCATAGGCTGACGATTTAATCCGATCATGCGGAGCTATTTCTTTAAGAAATAGGTTTGTCATTTTACGGTTTAAAGCTTCAATATCTGTTCCTGGTCTAACCTGGATAAATGTTTGATAAGTGAATGGATTTCCTACTGCTCTTTCATCAAAAATTTCTTTAATCAATAATAGGTCATAATTGATCAAAGAAAGAGGTCTTTCTTTGATTACACCATAAATATTCTCCTTCATTTCTGATCTCAAAGAGAGCCATGGTACTGATTTCGGTTCATTAAATGCTAAATCCGCTGGTTTGAAAATTAGATTAGCATCTCTTTCATTAATAAGGCTGGCTTCCTTTTGATCCCTCCGTTTAAACAGAGGGCCATTTTTACTTTTTACCTGAAAAATTTCTGCAGCAGATGAATCTAATAAGGCAGCATTTTTCATATATACCGTTGATTCTCCAAATAGAGGGTATCCGCCATAAGGATAAATCATCAATCTTCCAGCAAGTTCAATTTCTGGAAAATTCTCTTTAACTAATACCGCTAAAGAGGGTGGAGTTTCTGCAGTATATTCTCCATTTGCCTCTAACCCTACTTGATAAATTCTATCATAATTTGGATTCCATTTATCATAACTTGTCTCACGATTAATGTATTGGTAAGACAGAATAAATCCGGTAAAACCTAAGGTTAAACCTACTATATTCATCAAAGAAAAAACTTTGTTCTTCCACAGATTTCTCCAAGCAATCTTCCAATCGTTCTTTTTCATACTTCCAGGCCTTTTGTCAGAAATTTAGCTAATGATTTTTTACAATCGCCTTGCCATGAATGTAATAGATTGATAATCAATCTGTGTTGGTTGGTAAGAAAATAAATGTTGTTCGAATTTGAACAGTTTTCGTGCGAAACTGAACATACATTTTTGTTTACTTTGACCCATCCTGACCCGTCCTATATTAGTAAAAGACAATATGACACACTCAGAATTAATCATCAAGAAATTTCTCATTAGCTGCAAAATAAATTATAAATCAGTATTGTTTTTGAGATTATTTTTTTTGATTTTTACCAAAATCTGGTTTCAGTAAATTTAATTTCATTAACTAATATTATGTCGATTCATAAACCTCTTTTCTATATCACCGTAATAATTAGCTTCATCATTTTTCAAAATAAACTGTATGCCCAGAAAATCAACGAACTACTGAAAATTGACTCTATACTCACCTTAAAAAGTAATAAGCCTTTTAACGGTATTGTTTTTATTTCACAGAATGGCGTAAATCAATATACGAAGATTTTAGGATATGCAGATCTTAATAAAAAAACGCCGTTAAAAATGAATAGTCAGTTTGTAATTGGGTCGATCAGTAAGCAGTTTACCGCTGTACTTACACTATCGGAATTTGACAAAGGTAAAATAGACTTATTTACACCGATTCGAAAATACATCCCCGAACTAGAACAAAAGTGGGCGGATACAGTAACTGTCCACCATCTTTTGACACATATGCATGGAATAGAAGAATTAGATCAACCCACAGAATTTCAGGTGGGTACACAATATTCTTATTCCCAAATTGGTTATGATTTGCTAGCTAAAATAATCGAAAGAACTTCTGGTGAATCATTCGCAACACTTTCAAATAATCTATTTAAAAAATGCGGAATGAAAAATACATTTCATCCAGACATCGAAAAATATAATAACCTCGTAAAAGGATATACAGAAAATAACAGGGGAGAAGTAGAGTTTGATAGCCTAACGTTTAATAATTATGTAGCAGCGGGATCTTTTATCTCCACAACTTCAGATTTAGATAAATGGAATAATCTATTGTATAGTGGTAAATTGTTAAAAAAAGAAACGATGGCCATGTTATTAACCAAGCATAAGGGAGCAATTAGGAATCATTCGATTTTTGGTATTACAGAGTACGGTTACGGTATTACGATTGACAAAAAAGATGGAATTGTTCAACTTGGTCAAACGGGATATTCACCTGGCTTTGTTTCAATGAACTTTTACTTTCCAGAGAATAAGACGAGCTTAATCATTCTTGAGAATGTGGTTTACGATACAAATGATATAAAAAAAACTTTCCATTATCATACTGAAATACTTGCTATTTTAAGGGATAAAATTAAAAACGATAAATTATAATGAAAAAAATCTTACTGCTTACAATAGCACATTTTATTTTTATATCACTCTTCGGGCAGGACCGAGAGGTGAGTTTCACAGAAGATTACATTAGCATAAATGATGCAAAAGTAACGATAGAAATAAATGAAGTTCAGGAATTAACCCATGTCCTAATGGCGATCACTAGTACTGGGTTAAAAGACTCCAATCTAATTAATCACAATAGTGAATACTATACGAATGTTATTAAACATTTTGCTCCTTTTCGAGATCATAAGGCTGTGAAAATAGTCGACTCTCTGCTGAATGAAAGTATAGTTTATTATATTTTTTTATCTTCAAATGCGAATGGTTTCGCTTTCAGTGGAAATAAATTATTAAGAAGTAATATCTATACTTTTCCAGCAAAAGGCGTGGGAACGGTAGAAATTACTGAAGATCCAATCCTTACATATCAAAAAGAGTTGGAAGATTTTGCTATTGCAACTGATTTTCGAGGATTTTATCTTGAAAATAAGCCATTCTATGACAAAATCAAACAGGATTATGAAAAATATGGTGAAATTGACAAGCAGAAAGAATGGTTGGAGAAAAAGTTTGATTATAAAATAAACAGCTATAGGGTTCTAACCTCTCCTCTTATTGGAGGGTTAAATGCTACTACTACCTTCGAGGACAATAATTTTAAAGAGATGCTTCTATATCTTCCAATGATTAGGAATGATAAAGAATTGACAAATGAAGCCAATATTGCGATGAACAGTCGGGTAATATTCACTGAGATCGACCATAATTATGTAGGGCCATTGAGTGATAAATATAAGGGCACTATCGATACCATATTCAACAATAGAAATTTATGGGTTAATTCGTCAAATAAATCAACTACGCATTATTTTAGTCCAGTTAAGGTGTTTGATGAGTATATGACATGGGGGCTTTTTATTTTATATGCATCAGACACCTATGCTAATGATCAAAATAGCTTAAAATATATTATTGATCATATCAATAGCAAAATGATGGCTAAAGGGTTTCCAAAAGCTGAAGCATTCAACAAAGAATTGTATAGACTTTATAAACAAAATCCGAAGTACAAGATTGAAATGATTTATAAAGATATTTTGGAGTGGAGTTCAAATCAACAATAAAGAAACCTCAAAAAAATATAATCACTTTACAATGGCAATAAAAAATACAAAAAATGCAGATCATTATATATGGGGTGAAAATTGCGACGGATGGCACTTATTAAAATCTGAATCTTTAAGTATAATTCAAGAAAAAATGCCCCCAGCAACAGCAGAAAGGTTACATTATCATAGTAAGGCACAACAATTCTTTTTCATTGTTAAGGGTACAGCAACTTTTGAGGTAAATAATGTAATTTATTCAGTGGAAGAAAGAAACGGATTTCATATTAGCGCAAATGAAAAACATAGAATTTTCAATAGGACTGAGCAGGATTTAGAATTTCTGGTTATTTCAGAGCCAAAATCATATGGCGACCGTACCAATTGTGATTGACCTTAATATCCCTTGATTTCCGTATAATTTTATAGCCTGAATGATAATGTATATGATTTTGATGAAATTGAATATATTAACATACGTAAAAGCAGTAAAGTACAAGACTGGAAATTTAAGGGCAGATCTAACATTGGTCATGGTTTTATTTACGGTCCAAAAACTGGATTGAATATATTAATTACCTTAGTAAGGGACCTTATTAACGATAACTAATCTTAAAATAGATTTAAATATAAATGGGAAAGTTAGCAGATTTTATCATTCACCCGACCGGAGATGTTTCAAACCATTTTTTAAGTAGAGGTATCTTCACTTTTCATAATGCCGCGAAATATGTTCAAAGCTTGGATTATGGTAGAAATGTTGATAAAAGTAATCTTTTAACTGTCTTTAGTGATAATAGAGGTACCTGCAGTACAAAACATGCCTTATTAAAATGCTTGGCAGACGAAAATGGGTTTGAGGATATTAAACTTTTTATTGGAATCTTTAAGATGAATGGTTCGAATACTCCGAAAATCAAAGAACGATTATTGAAATATAATATACCTTACATTCCCGAAGCTCATACGTATTTGAAATACGAAGCTCAATATTTTGATTTTACTAAAATAGGATCTTCTCCCGAGGATTTTTTTAATGATTTGATTCATGAGATTGAAATTCAATCGAACCAAATTAACGTTCAAAAAGTTGAAATTCATAAATCATTTTTGAGGAATTGGCTACGTGTCAATTCTGACAATAAATATTCTATTGAAGAGATATGGAATATTAGAGAAGAATGTATTAAAGATCTTTCAGAATAAGTCAGAAACCGTAATTCACTATAAACTTTATCCCGCAATGAGCATTAAGATTCTCCTTTTACATTTAAATAAATTAATCTCTGTATGGTAAATAAAACATTTAATCCTAAGATCGTTATCTTATTTTATGTAGTTATATTGCTAACTACCTATTTATCAAGGCAACTACCTAATGGGTTACAATTTTTATTATTTAAGATAACTGGATTGAATCTTCCTTTCAATTATAATCATGGGATTGCCGTACTCCTTACCTCATTTTTTTTCTATAAATTTAGCACCATTAAACAGAAAATCAGCTTATTAGGAAATAAAGATTATCTGTCATTAATTTTTCCAGCGATTTTATTTATTGGATATTCAATCCTTGGTTTCGAAAACAATTATGGTGTAAATAAGCACCTCTGGGCATTTGTTTTTTGCGTTGCTACTTTGATTTACGACCTAATGGAAGAGTACGCTTGGCGAGGATATTTAATTGAGAGCTTAAGTTCGGTGAGGTTTTGGATTAAAGCTGTATTATCCGGAGTGTTATGGGCATGTTGGCACTTTTTAATCTTTGAAAATTTCAACCAGTTTGGAGGATTTACTTACTTCTTGATTTTTTCAATCATTTTTTCTATAATACTTACTTATTCAACAATTAAAACCAAATCAATTATTGTTCCGGCAACATTGCACGCAACACTATCAAGGACAAACTATGTTACGCTGGCCTTGTTCGGTATTTATTTCCTAGTTCTAATCCTTTGGGACAAAATTAAAATTAGCAAGTACAATGAATCTAGATAACTTCTTTAAAAAAAGACTCCTAAATTAAATTGAGGGAATTATCCGTCTAATTACCCCACATTCATTGAGATTATGAAAATACCATATTAATCTTGGTCATTATGCCCCTCTTTAGTTGCTACGCTCATTTGAGTCAGATAGAGCAGTAATAACAGGAGAATAAAAAAATCCAATGATTCTACTCCCAAAGTGATCGTTCTCAATTATATAAATCCTTTTTGAACAATAGGCACAGTTTAAAGCTAGTTGATGGTGAAAGATTCTTTATTTCGACAAAGCTGATCTCTGAACAAAACATGCTGGTAAACTACAGTGACCATTTTATCAACCTGCTGGTTTCACTAGGCAATTCCATCCATTTGGAAATTGATACAAAGAGGCTTAAAGAAGCTAAACTGAAATAGGCGGAAATATTCGGGGACCAGGCAGATTTGAGCAGGTAGATTTGAGCAGGTAGGTTGAACCACCACACAAGAGCACGCATGGAAAACCGATAAAGGAAATGAATATACTGTGTAATTTAAATAATCTTAAAATATAGATACCACCCTCACATATTATCGATTGTTTAATAAAGAATTAACGGGGCTGTATCATGCAGCCCCGTTATTTTGGTTCCAGTTTATTCTGACTCTGGAATGGTCAGTTCTACGTATACAGGGTAGTGATCTGATATGTAGTGTGAAAGTTCATCTTTTACGACTTCACTTTTTGTTACATATTTAGCTGCGGTGGAGTTACACCAAAGAAAATCTATACGCTTTGGTGCCCCAGTGTTAGCATCCTTGATTTTTCCATTTCCGTCTTTAAAAGTCGGTACACTACCGGTGAACTCCTTGTGAGTCAAATAATATGAATCTTTGAATCCGGCTTCTTCCAATTTTCCTAAGACAGAATAGTCAATCTGACCATTATTTAAATTACGGATATGGGCGTGTTGTACCTCTGATTTTTTCATACCAGCAAGGACTTCTTCACCATAATGTGCTTGATCAGCTCTTGAGAGTGAGTTGAAATCCCCCATAATAAGAATCGGTTCGTCCTGAGGTAATTCTTTTACTTGAGCCAGAATGTTGGCTACCTCTTCAAGACGTTTTTTATAATTGAAAGGAGAAAAATGTATCACAAAAATATGGAGTCCTTTTACCTTAGCATATATGTAGGCATGCCACATGTTTTCGGTAACTTTTTTGAAGTTAATCAAAGGTGTTTTTGATGATAAGGAAACCGGAAATCCTTCCTCTTTAGATTGAAGCGCATATGGATGGTCGTAAGTCCTTGCTAGTTCTTCCAGTGTCTTTTGTGTCCACCCGTTCATTTCCTGCGTAGCAACGATATCAGGGTCTAACCGCTTTACAAATTGCTTATAGCTTTCCGTATTAACAGAGTCCTTCAAACCGTATAATACATTATAGGAAAGGATTTTAACCTTTTGTTGGGCAAAGCTACTATTGCTTATCAATAGCAAAGCCCCAATGATATAAATTAAGTTTCTTCTCATGTTGAGTAAATTAAGACCCGGTTTCAGCCCAGCCTGGGTTTTGTGTTAGGTTTGTGTTTAATTGCAACTCCTGCGTTGGAATCGGGTAAAGGTAATCTTTACTTTCATCCCATTTCTTTATGATGTCCGGTAGGTCAAATTTGACTTGTCCAGAAATAGCAATACACGAAAAGAATCCAAATGAAAGGGAATAATACAATTTGTATTCCACAATTAGCTGGTATCTTGGGTGTTAAATTTGTTTATAAACTCTTTTGGCGTCATATTATATGCTTTTAAAAATGCTTTTGTGAAATAAGAAGGGGAACTGAAACCAACTAAATAACATACCTCATTGATCCTGTAATCCCCATCTAATAATAAGGTGCAAGCTTTCTTAAGTCTATAGGTTCGAACATAATCTCCAGGAGAGTATCCTGACACGGCCTTTAACTTTCGTTGAAAATTTGATCTACTGAACCCGAGAATATGAACAAGTGATTCTACGTTGAATTGAACATCCGACAGATTATCCTCAATTTCTTCATTTAATTTTTTTAAGAAGGCTTCTTCACTTTTATTTGTGGCTAAGGAAGAGTAACTAGCTAATGGGTTTTTATTAAAGGTCTCCAATATATTAGTTCTATTTCGCAATAAACTATTAACCTGTGCTTTTAGGTAATTAATTGAAAAGGGTTTTTCAATGAACACATCAGCACCAGACATTAAACCTTTTATCTTTGTAGAATTTTCAATCTTTGCGGATAGTAGGATAATTGGGATGTGGGAATAATTGACATTATTTTTTATTATTTCAGATAAACTAATGCCATCTATTTCCGGCATCATTATATCGGATATAATCAAGCTATAGCTTTTTTTCTCCAATTTAGCTAACGCCAATTTACCATTTTTTACGGTATCTATATTAAATTCATTTTGGAGCGATTGACCTATGAATGTTGTAATATCTGGATTGTCATCCACTAGAAGTATACTCACTGAATGATTGTCTTTAGCGTGTTCACTATCCCAATCATTTAATTCTGTATTATCAATTTTAATCGTTGGAAGATTCGGGTAATTTGAGAAGCTGAAAATAAAACGAGTTCCTTTTGGCAAGACGTCTTCAATGTCAATTCTTCCTCCAATTTGATTACTAAAATGTTTCACCAAAAACAAACCTATTCCTGTACCTGAATGTCCTTTATTTGAATTTACCTGATAAAATGGATCAAAAATCAAATTTTTATATTCATTAGGGATACCCTTTCCATCGTCACTCACGCTTATGTAGTAAGAGTCATCTGCATTTACTCCTAATTCCAGTAGGATATATTTCTCCGCAAATTTTATAGAATTGCTTAATAGGTTATTTATGATTTTTGTTACAGCTTCAATGTCCGTTTCTACAATTGTTTCACTCTTTGCAGGCAATTTCAGGTCTAATTTAAGCTGTTTACTTTGAGCAGATTTTCTGAATCTTTCATACATTTCATTTAAGAAAACGCTTAAATCAATTCGCTCTGGATTTATCTGTAACCTACCTTCGTCCATTTTCCTGAAATCTAATAATTGATTAATCAGCAAATGTAATCGCTCACAATTCCGCTCAATAAGAAGTAGATTATTTCTAACATCATCGCTTATTTCCCGGTTTTGCATAATCTCTTCAAGTGGAGCGCTAATAAGGCTTACTGGCGTTCGAATTTCATGGGCAACATTTGTAAAGAATTCAATCTTTGAGGAATAGGATTTTTGTTCCTGCTCTATTTTTAAATTTGCTAATTGTCTATTATGTTTCGCTTTACTTTGTTTTTCGTAATAGCTTATTAAATAATAGGCTCCTGATATAAGCAATAGGAGGTATAGTATTTTCGCAGGAATTGATAACCAAAACGGCGGTAGTATGGTTAGTTCAATAGCCGTTCCTTTTACATTCCATACTTTGTCGTTGTTGCTAGCTTTAACCTTAAAGGTATATTTGCCTGCAGGCAAGTTGACATAAGAAACAGCTTGCCTATTACCTGCTTGTGTCCATTGATCATCAGCGCCTTCTAACATATAGGCGTATTGATTTGCCGTAGGCGAAAGGAAACTTAAACCGACAAAGGAAACAGTAAAAGAAGATTGCCAGTGCTTTAAAACAAGGGGTTGTCCTGTATTAATTCTCTCTTGAATGTCCTTTAATAATTTTTGATCACTATTATCAAGTAAATGTATACCTGTGATAACCACGTTTGGTTTTACTTTATTTTTGACTTTACTAAATTGTTGTGGAAAAAAGGTTGTAAAGCCATTAATTCCACCAAAGTAAAATTTCCCATCCTTCGCCTTGAATGACGATTTATAATTAAACTGATTACTTTGAAAACCATCTTCAATCGTATACAATTCAAACTTGTTGGGTGCTTCAGGATGGAAATGGATTATTCCCTTATTACTACTTAACCATAGGTAACCATCTGGATCATCTAAAACTCCATAAATTACATTATTTGGAAGTCCCTCTGCTTGAGAAATATTGCTAAATGTGTCAGTTACCTTTTCGTAAATAAAAATGCCTTGCCCTTCACTTGAAAAGATCATACGATTTTGGCTATCCTCATAGATACTAGTCAGTTTACTGGAAGAAATGGGGGCATTAGGATATAATTTAGAATAGTGAAGCCATTTCTTTTTTTGAATATCATATTTGATGGGACCATTTTGATAGGTGGCTAGCCAAATATTTCCGTCGCTATCTTCTTTTATATCATAAATAAATTCATTTATACCTTCAACGCGGATGAATATGTCTTTAGCTTGGTCATATATATGAACTCCCACAGGTGTGCCTATATAAATTTTGCCCTCTTTAGATTTATAAAGTGAGAATATGCAGTCGTCGTTTAAACTTGTATGATCATCTGCTTTATGGCGATAATTTTTTATTTTTTTTGTCTGTGTATTATAAACATCTAAACCTCTTGAAAATGTACCTATCCATAGATTTTCCTCCTCCAATAATAAGGCATGCGTATTGTGGTAGGACGTGGTTACTGGTTGACTAATAAATCCGGTTGATTTATCATAGTAATTAAGTCCACCATCTTCTGTAGCAATCCACAGATTACCTGTTTTATCCTCCGCAAATTGACTGATTGCTTTGCCAGAGAGAAACCCTGATAAAACATCTGAATAGAAAGTTTCAACGGGCAGCAATGAGGTATTTAAATAATTAACGCCGCCAAAATAAGTACCAATCCAGATGCCGTTTTCGTGATCCGTAGCTATGCTATAAACATTCTGATCACTTAAACTATATTTAAAATGAGGAATATCTATTCTTTTACTACTATTATCATTCAAGTTGAATAAATACAATCCATCATCAGAACCAATCATTAATTCATTCTCTGTGTAACTGTGAATGGAACGGATATGAGAAACGAATTTTGAATCTGACTTATTTAAATACGAACCTGTAATTCCAAGCTGTTTATTGAAACATAATAAGCCTTTGCCCCATGTTCCTAACCATAGATCTCCTTTCTTGTCCTCTAGTAGCGATAGTATTTCAAATTCTGGATTATCAGAAGGATTAAATAATCCTTTAATGGCCTGGAATTTATTTGTTTTATTGTTGAATTTTAATAGTCCTAATCGTGTTCCGGCCCATATGGTGCCAGATTTATCTTCTAGTACAGACCAGGTTGCATTTTGTCCTAAATCTACATTTTCAATTCCTACCTGTTGCAGTATATTGCGTTTGGGAAGGTATTGAAAAATTCCCTGATTCATCGTGCCAATCCAGAGGGTTCCGTCTTTAGCAACCTTAAGAGAATTAATTGCTGAATTAATGATCTGGTTATTGGAGGTTTTTTGATTCAATAATTGAAAAGTTTCCTTCTTCTTATTCATGATATATAATCCATGATCGGTACCGATGTATAGATTATTAGCATCTTGTTGTTCAATACTTCTTACAAAATTATTTCCTAAGCTTTGTGGATCACGATCTTGTTTCTGAAAGATCTTAAATGTATTTCCATCATATCGATTTAGACCATCCTTAGTTCCAAACCACATATAACCGGTATGGTCCTGCAAAATACAATAGACAGAATTCTCTGATAGTCCATCTGATACTTGCAATTTCTTAAAATGAATATGGGTATTTCCTTGCCCAAATACGTCTTGGCCAATAACTAGAATAAGTAAATAAAAACAGCAATTAATATACGTTCTCACAGCAAAATATTAAATAAATGTGATGAGGATAACCCTAGGTTTATCAATAAAAATAGTAATAATTAGTAAAAAGTTGTAAAAATTAACCAAGGATAGGTTTTAAGATTTTTTTATCCTTGATTTATTAAAGTTTACTGTTCATAAAATTTATGAACTGTTGAAGGTACAAAAGCAAAATTGCTTTTAAAATTTAAGATTACCAATTATAAGCATTATACAGTCCTAGGTAAGAAGCTTACCAAGGATTAATGATATATCTATATATAATAACCATTTAATAAACCAAATAAACTAAAATGCGGAAAAGTATACTTATTCTCTTCTCTGTTTTATTTTCTGTTTGTGCTTTTTCGCAAACCCGAATAATTCATGGAACGGTTTCAAATGAAACAGGCCAGCCCTTACCAAATGTAACGGTTTCTGTTCAAGGAACAAGCACTGCCAGTATGACTGACGATAACGGAAATTTTAATATTTCTGTTCAAAATGATCAGAAATTGCAATTTTCTTTGGTAGGGATGACCAGTCAAACAGTTTTGATCGAGAATCAAACTAATTTATCAATAACAATGGTCGTTGATGATGAAGAGCTGAATGAAGTTGTCGTAATTGGATATCAAACAGTGAAAAAATCAGATTTAACGGGTGCTGTGTCTGTATTTAATCCAAGCGAAATGAAGAACACTACCGTAAGCGGTACTGTTGGTGATGCTTTAGGTACTTTACCAGGGGTAAATGTTAGGACTGCAGGTAATCCTGGTTCGGAAGGTAAAGTTGAAATACGTGGTACAGGAACCTTTGGTCCAAGCAACCCATTATATGTAGTGGATGGTATCGTTGCGGGAGCAAACAGAGATTTCAATTTTAATGATATTGAAAGTATTCAAGTACTTAAGGATGCATCAGCCGCAGCTATTTATGGTTCTAGGGCAGGTAATGGGGTTATTATCATTACAACAAAACAAGGGAAAGAGGGAAAGATGAAAATCGATGTCTCCTCAAGAGGAACAGCCCAGTGGTTACCAAGATATAACCTCACAGGACGTGATCAATGGATTAGCCTAAATGACTTAGCATTTAGCAATGCAAATAGAGAACCTGCAAATCATTTCGATGCGAATACTGATTGGCAAGAAGAAACCTTCAAAACAGGTTGGTTGCAAGATCAAAATGTCTCTTTTTCAGGTGGAGGACAAGAAAGTCGATACTTTATTTCAGGTAATTATCAAACAAATTCAGGCACAACGATAGGGGCAAATAGCAAACGACTTACTTTACGGTCAAATCTATCGGCATCACGTAATTTTGGAGAGGATGTAAAGCTAACTATAGGTGAGAATATTGTGGTCAGTAATTTCAGTGTGGATGAATTAAACACTAACCCAATAGTGGATGTTTACCGGATGTTACCAACAATTCCTGTCCTTGATCCCAATAATGAATCGAAAGGTGGTTACGGATTTGGAGACGGAGGTCGAGATGTCACTTTTGGTACCAATCCCTTTGCAAGCGAGGATTTTCTGGTGACAGAAAACGAAAACCTAAGAACACGTGGAAATGTATTTACCGAACTTGAATTATTTAAATCCTTAAAATATAGATTTAATTTCGGATTTGACTTAAGTAATGATAAGCATATGGCTTTGAGAAAAGAAGGTTCCTGGACCTATAATCAGCCGTATGATCCCTCATCCTTAAATAAAAATCAAGCCCAATATCGTGGATATGTTTATGACAATACCTTAGAATATGTGAAATCATTTGGAGCACATGATATTTCAGCAGTAGCAGGTATTAGTTACCAAACCTCTAATTATGAGCAGATATGGGGGACAAAGAATGACGTTTTAATGAGTGGTGATGATTATTTCTGGAATTTGGATGCAGCCTTAAGTAATCCTAAGACCGGCAATTACCAAGATCTTGAAAAATTATTCTCCGTTTTTGGACGAGTTAATTATACCTATGATGAGAAATATTTATTGAGTCTTACCATGCGAAGAGATGAATCATCAAAATTTAACCCAAAATTCAAAGTAGGATATTTCCCTTCAGTGGCTGCCGGCTGGCGTATTAGTAAGGAAGATTTCTTTGATGTGTCTTGGATCAATGATCTTAAAATACGAGCTAATTATGGTGTATTGGGAACTTCTAATATTGGTGTGTGGGATTGGGTTTCTTTTATTACCGTATTTCCACAAGCAGTATTTGGTGTTGATCAGAATGTTCAAACAGGGATGACTCAAATTAAACTGGCAAACGAAAATTTAAAATGGGAAGAAGTAGCTCAAATGAATGCAGGATTTGACGCACAATTAGCTAATAATAAATTAAACCTTTCTGTCGATTATTTCATTAAAGAGACCCGTGATGTGCTAACCCCTATGCAGATTTTGATGGTCACCGGAAATAATGGCGGAAATCCTGTTGTAAATGCCGCTACACTAAAGAATACTGGGATTGAATTAGCAACAGAATGGAGAGATAAAATCGGCGATTTCGGGTATCAGATAGGAATTAATGCTTCCTATATCAAGAATAAAATTTTAGAGCTAGGCTATGGAAGAGATGAATTTACGCAATGGAATACCAAATCAAAGGTAGGAGGTTCCATTGGTGAATGGTACCTGATTAAAACAGATGGTTTATTCCGTAGTGAGGATGAAATTTTAAACCATCAAAATTCAGCTGGAAAATTAATTCAACCTAATGCAAAACCTGGTGATGTGAAATTTATTGATTTTAATGATGATGGACAAATCACAGAGGCAGACCGCCAATATTTAGGTAGAAATATGCCACAGTATCAATTAGGCATGAATTTAGGTTTTGAGTATAAAGGATTTGATCTACAATTTCAGTTGACAGGAGCATTTGGTTTTAAATCATTTAATGGACCGCGTAGTGGATTTGATCGATTTGATGATAACTCCAATTACCGAGCTGATTATGATCCATGGACTGTGGATAATCCTAATGGGATAGATCCTAGGCCTATCTATGCAGATTCTAGAAATGTTAGAGGTGATCAGGACCGTTGGTTGGAAAATGGAAATTATGTGCGTGTCAGACAAATGGCATTAGGGTACAACTTCCCAAAATCTATTACTAGGGATCTATTTAGTCAGATTCGCCTATATGTTAATGCACAAAATCTTATAACCATCACGAAATATAATGGTTTAGATCCTGAATTTTTAAACCGAAGTATATGGGAAAGAAGTTATGATAGCGGAACATTCCCAAATCCGAGAGGATTTACTTTTGGAGCACAATTTACTTTTTAACCCTGAATGATTTAGCCATGAAAAAATTTGTATATATACTGTTTGCAGCCTGTCTTTTGAACAGCTGCAGTGTGGAGGTTGATAATCCAAATACAATTACAACAGCAACCTTCTGGAAAACCGAGAAAGATGCGCAATATGGAATCAACGCTACTTATAATATGTTTTATAAACCTGGAACTTTTAGTAGGTGGATATGGTTTCGATTAGATCTAACTTCTGATGAAGGTTTCAGTCAAAGTCCTTGGGCAGAACTTAAAGAATGGACTCAATTTACCTATAATAATTATAATTTTTGGGAAGGTAATGGTTGGACTTACCGGGATTCATACGAGGCCATATTTAGAGCTAATCAGGTATTGCATTTCGTTCCTGAAATCGAATTTGCGGATCCTGTACAAAAAGATTATGTATTAGGCCAAGCGCATTTTTTAAGAGGTTTGTATTATTATTATCTAGCGCTTTTTTGGGGTAGTGAAAATCAAAGTTTACCAATAGTCCTGGAACCATCGACGCCAGGAATTCAACCTGAAGGTCATACAGAAAGTGAGATCTTTGCTCAAGCGGTGGACGATTTCACTAAAGCGGCGGCAATGCTTCCCGAGGAATGGGATAATTCAAATAAAGGCCGTGCAACCAAGGGTGCTGCATTAGCATTCAGGGCAAAATGTCATATGCAGGAACATAAATGGACAGAAGCAAAGAATGATTTAGAATGGTTGGTAAATGGAGAAGGGAAAAAATATTATGACCTGACCAGCAATTATTTCGATAATTTTAGTAAAGATAGAGAGAATAATAAAGAATCTGTTTTTGAAATCCAATTTTCGGATGCCAATTCGGCACCTGCAGGGGATGGCGATTTTGATGTAGATCCAAACTTAGGATTGAATAGGGGGCAGTTTTTTGCTCCTCCGGGAATAGGTTGGACAGATGGTGAGTTGCGTCCTTGGATTGTTACGGAATTCAAAAAAGAAAAGGATCTTGCTAATGATTATGATGCAAGATTACGTTATACTGCATTTTATAGCGATATGCACAATGATTTTACCAATAATAATAGAATTTATAACCTGAATAGTACGGAGGCTCAATGGAATAAAGATAACTTTAAAGGCCGTGTATTTTTCCGAAAATATAGTTCTGAATATTACAGAGATTTTGATGATTATTATAATCCAACCAATGTTCGTATAATACGTTATGCGGATGTACTTTTAATGTATGCCGAATGTATTGCTGAATCAAATGGATCATTGGCAGAGTCGGTGGCTTTAGTTGATCGTGTTCGAAATAGAGTTAACATGCCTAAACTTTCCGTAAATCATGCAGATGCAGTTTCCAATCGTACTGCATTTTTGAAGCGAGTACAAACAGAGCGATTTTTAGAATTGGCAACCGAAGGACATCGATGGGCAGATATTAAAAGATGGGGACTTCTAGATAATGAGGCGGGAATAAATGAACTAAAAGCACGAGATCCAGATTTTGCCAAATTTGTAATTGGTAAACATCGTAGTCTACCCATCCCATCTGATGAAGTCAATAATAACCCGAATGTAAAACAAAACCCTAATTATTAATAAGTTTGTTTAGTCTGCAGGAAGGTATGTACTTACCTGTAAAAATTAAGTTTATTTGCTATGAAAAAACTACTCCCTATCTGTTTACTTCTTTTAATCGCATTTAACAGTTGTGCTAAAACCAAAAACACAGATTTTGTATTTAAAAATCCAGTTCCTTTAGGTGATCCATTTATTATGTATCATGAAGGTCTATATTATGCCTATGGAACAAAAGCTGATAATGGAATTCAGGTTTATACCTCCAAAGATCTAAAGGAATGGAAATTGGAAAAGGATCTTGCCTTAAAGAGTGAAGATTCTTACGGTGATCGTTGGTTTTGGGCCCCCGAGGTCTATTACATCAAAGAGAAAAATAAATTCTTTATGTATTATACTGCAAATGAACATATTTGTGTAGCCACAGCAAATTCTCCCTTTGGTCCTTTTGTTCAAGATGTGAAAGAACCTATGCTACCGGATGAGAAAGCTATTGATAATTCTTTATATATTGATGCTAATGGTACGCCTTATTTATATTTTGATCGATTTAATGATGGCCTGAATATATGGGTGGCTAAATTGAAAGATGATCTCAAAACTATAGATGAAACAACCATGAAGCCTTGTATTCATGTTTCTCAAGAATGGGAAACGGTATGGCCAAGAGTCAATGAAGGTCCGTTTGTTGTTAAACACGGTGAATTATATTATATGACTTATTCTGGTAATAGCTATGAAAGCTCGTATTATGGTGTAGGCTTTGCAACTTCCAAATCAGTAGAAGGGCCCTGGACAAAATATGATAAAAATCCAATTCTCCAAATGCCTGAAGATCTTGTAGGAGTGGGACATAGTGCTATGTTTAAAGATAAGGATGGTAACCTAAAAATTGTTTTCCATGCTCATCATTCAAAAGACAGTATTCATCCTCGTGCTATGTATATTGCCGATGTAAGTTTCTCCTCAGATGCGATCCCTGTCATGAAAATAACAGGAGAAATAATTCGCCCTAAATTAAAGTAAAGAGCATGTTTAAGACGATTGCCAATTGTTTTTTCTATTTGAGCTTAATTTTACTTTTTGAGAATAAACTTGCTGCTCAAAACAAGGAACAGGACGCACCTAGCGATATTCGTATTGCTTGGGATTATTCCTCTCTTGAACAATTAGCACCAGAGGGTGGATATCCCCGCCTTTTAAGGTTAAGTAGTGGACAACTAATGGCTGTTTATGAAAACAGAAAAGGAGACATACATTTAATCAGAAGTACTGACAATGGGGAATCATGGTCTTCTCCTGAAATTTTATTTTCTTCTTTCATTTTTGATGAGGAATCAGCTGATGGAGGATCTGTCCAAGTAAATGCAGCAAATCCTGAATTAAAAGAATTAGCCAATGGCACTATTTTATTTGTATGTAATTATAGACCTCGAAAGGATAATATAGCTCCTTTTAGTATTGCAATCAAGCGTTTAGAGAACGACCAAAATTGGTCAGAAACAGATATCCTCTATGAAGGCGGAAAGAAGTTTACCGATGGTTGCTGGGAACCCTCTTTACTGGAATTGCCAGGTGGAGAGGTTCATCTCTATTTTGCCAATGAAAGTCCCTATAGGGAAACCCAGGAACAAGAGATTTCCGTGTTAAAATCAATTGATAATGGTCAAACTTGGTCAAGTTCCCAAATGGCGAGTTATCGACAAGGGCACAGGGATGGGATGCCAGTTGCAACATTGGCTGAGAATAAAATATATCTTGCTATTGAAGATAATAAAATTGGTCAATTTAAACCTTATATCATTCAAACCTTTGCTCAAAAATCTTGGGAAAAGCCCATATTAGCCCATTCCAAAAATCGTTGGTATGCTTTAGAAAAGAAAGAAGACGATTCCGTGTATATGGGGGCACCCTATTTAATTAAGCTTCCCCAAGGACAATTCTTATTATCTTATCAAACGAATAGAAATAGGGACCACAATTGGGAGTATTCAACCATGGAAGTTGCGGTTTCTAATCGGCAGGCTAAAGCTTTTTCAAACATAACGCAGCCATTTCCGGTTGCCTTAAACAAAGAGGCTAAATGGAATTCTCTAGCCAATTGGGACGCTAGTACAGTTGTGGCTTTAAGTTCAAGTAATTTTAAATCTGAGAAAATTGCTCCTTGGATGATTAAAGGTTATATCATCCCTTCAAAGGTGAATCTTAAAAATGAAAATGATTCACTGAAATTGTTTGTTGGTGCTAAATCTGAAGCCCATTTACATGCTGTTATTAGGAGGACTAAGAGATCTCTACTCATTGGACTTAAAGGGAAACAATTGATAGATTCCTCCAACCAAGCAGTGAAAACATTCAATATACTACTACATAGTACAAATGGCACTGAAAAAATAGCTTTAGAACCGAACGGTCACTTACAAACCTATGGAGATAGGTTAGCTGATAGGGAAAAGGCAGAAATCGCCTACCAATACACCTATTCCAAAGAAAAAGAAAACTTGAACTACACTTTTAATATTCCTATTACCAAAATTAATGAATCTATCCTTTTAGGATTGACTTTAAATTTCATCAACCAATCTGGGGAAATCACAAAGGAATTTTTGGTCAATATGGAAGAAGATAATCCCAATACTTGGATTCAAATTGAATTATAATTAAAATAGAAAATGAAAAGAATTTTAACACTTACTTTGCTTGCGGTAGCGATGTATTTATCTGGGACAGCACAGGAAATGTCGCAGGCAATTACACTAAAATCACCAGGAAATCCGGCTATGCGCTATGAATTAACCGCTGCGGCAAATCTTAGCTTAAAGGCAACTCAAGAAATACCTGCTGATATTCAACAAAATATCATAACAACGGGTAATTCAACCCGAGTTGAAGTCACCATAACTGCGAAAGATAGAATCTACTTTAACTTTGAAAAGACTTATCAAATTGCCGATTATAAACATAATGATAGCGAATTCCTGATGCCAGGGTTTTGGTATCATAAGAATTTAAGGTCACCAAAAGAAGCTCCTTCTTTCTCTACGAGTGATAGTTGGCAAGTGCGGGAAGATCGTTTAAGTACACCACTAACAGGAATATTTAATTCGAACTCAGGTTCCTATTATACAGTACTTCGATTAGATAAAGCTAAACAAGATGCGATTGCACAGCATCAAACAGGGGAAATCATTCTAAGTTCTAAAACGGATTTAGGGTTTACTGGTTTTAAAAATGAAAATGGATTATCTGCTTTAGTGTTTGGTTTTCCTTATCATGAGGCACCTAAAAGCTATATCAGAAAATTGACATTAGTACCAGAGGTTATGGCTTTTGAGAAATTGGAAAAAGGAGAAAGTAGAAAATTGACTTGGGAGATTTCATCAGGAAAAGCATTGGATTATAGTGAGTTTATTTCAAAAGTGTGGACTTATGCATTTGATAAGCAGAAACCAGATGCAGTGCAAGCTGCCTATTCAAATGATGAAGCAAAAAAAATAATGACCAATTTCTTTAAAGAAAGTTATGTATCCAATTATGATTTAAAATATTATTCAGGAGTACACTTGAGAACTGATGATTGTGAGCCCACTGGATCTGCTGAGGTAGGTTTTGTGGGAAGAGTTTTACTTAATGCTTATAATGCTTTAGAATTTGGTGAGAAACACGGTGATCAAAAATTACTTGCTGAGGCCAACGCTATTTTTTCAAGTTATTTAGAACATGGATTTACAAAAAATGGTTTTTTTAGAGAATTTGTAGATTATACCCATAATAGTGAAACAGATGTTCTTAGTATTCGAAGACAATCAGAGGGTGTATTTGCGCTGCTTAATTACTTACATTACGAAAAAACTAAAGGAAGAAAACACCCAGATTGGGAACGAAAAATAGTTAAGATTTTAAGTAATTTCTCAAAACTTCAGAAAGATGATGGAAGTTATCCAAGAAAATTCAATGATAATTTTATAGTTAAGGATGAAAGTGGAGGGAGTACCCCTTCTGCAACTCTTCCATTAACAATGGCTTATAAATATTTCAAGGATAAAGCATATTTAATCCAAGCGAAGAAATCCGCAGATTATTTGGAAAAGGAAATTATATCTCCATCAGATTATTTCTCGTCGACATTAGATGCAAACTGTGAAGATAAAGAGGCTTCTTTATATGCTTCAACAGCAATGTATTATATGGCTATGGTGACTACTGGAAAAGAACACCAACATTATGTTGATCAATGTATGAAAGCAGCTTATTTTTGCCTCACTTGGTATTACACCTGGGACGTACCTTTCGCTCAAGGACAGATGTTAGGGGATGTAGGTTTCCTTTCACGAGGGTGGGGAAATGTTTCCGTTGAAAACAACCACGTTGATGTCTTTATATTTGAATTTGCAACGGTATTGGATTGGTTAGCAAAAGAAAGAAAAGAAGAAAGGTTTTCAGCTTTTTCTAACGTAATAAAAACTTCCATGTTGCAACTAATGCCTGTCGAAGGGAATATGTATAATATCGCCAAAGTTGGATACTATCCCGAGGTGGTACAACATACAAATTGGGATTACGGTAAGAATGGCAAAGGTTTTTATAATGATATCTTCGCTCCAGGATGGACAGTAGCCTCCTTATGGCAAATGCTATCACCGACAAGAGTAGAAGATTTTTTTAAATAGTTAGCTAAAATATTATAGATCTGAGGCTTATTTTACAGGTCTTAAAAGGTATTAAAAATTTTTTTCTTTAATATAGCCAAGCGGATATCCTTGGCTATATTTTTTAGCGTTATACGTCAAGTTTTAGGAAATATTTTTGAGATAATTTAAGAATAGCTATTATGAGTACAACCTGAAAATTAAATTTTTAAGCAAAAAAAATACTTGGTCGCTTTGAATTGGAAAATCGGACGGAAACGCAGATTACATCCAAAGAAAGGATCGATTAGTAACCAATTTTGTCTGTCTTATGGGAATGACATTTGAACCTAGGACGGTCAATCTTAGAGATAAGCGGAGAAAATACTGTGATATTTACCACTGAGTAAGGTGTTTTTTCGCCCCTCTAGCGTAAGAGTTGGAGTAAAAAACACGTATTCTTTTATTTAATCGTTTAGTATGTTATTGATATCATAAATATAATTTTCTATCTTATGAGTAAAATGATACTATATCTAATCTTATAATAGTTCATCATTATCTAGTTAAGTTTTTTTACTAAAATTTCTATGAAGAGCATCATTCTCACTGTTTTATTTGCTATATTTTCAATAGCTAACGCAGTATGTCAGATATATAATCCTGTCAAATGGTCTTTTGCCTCTAAACGTTTAAATCATAACGGGGCTGTTATTTTTTTTAAAGCTAATATTTCTAATGGTTGGTATATTTATGGTTTAAATGTACCTGCTGGAGGACCTAGCTCAACGACAATAATTCTGAACCCAGGAAAAGATTTTACTTTAAACAGTGCGCCCCAAGGACCTAAAGCGAAAACGAAATATGAGAGTGTTTTTAAGTTAAATATACCATATCATATCGGAGAGGTTGTTTTTCAGCAGAAAATTAAGTTGAATTCTAAAAAAGCTACCACCGTTTCCGGTAAAATTTCATTTATGACATGTAATAATGAAACCTGCTTACCTCAGGATGAACAAGCTTTTTTAGTTACTATCAACTAAATTAATAGTAATAGAACGTGCAACAAGTTTAATAAGATAAAAATTAAGTAAGTTAAAGCGAACTCTTAATTTAAATAGATGATGTTATAATATCTTCTCATAAATTTATTTTACCATTTTCATTCAAAATGTATTATATCATCTTAACAGTATTTCTATATGTAAAAAATAACCATCTTTGATTACGTAGAACAGTAAAGTAATTAAAAATTATATTCCCTTCTCTTAAACATTCCGCTTAATTGGTTAAAAAGGTAAAACCCACTGATAATCAATTGGTTTTAATAAGTCTTGGCGGATAGGGCGGGATTCGAATTCCGCTGCTGTTTTTTACCTCTTTTTTTGGCTGAAATTCTGTGTTTATGTCGTTTTTTCGCACCTGATTTACTTAAATCTAATGATTTTTTGGTGGGACTTTTTTTGTTGTTTAATACTGAAATTCAGTCCGTTATTGAATTCGAATAATTGTTTTTTCATTTTTATTCAATTATGCCTATTCAAATATGATGTTTAATTTTGAATATAAAACGGACTTCAAATTGTTTGAGATGAGTAAAAATACCGAAGCACATATCATCAATGCGAAAACATTTCATTCTTCTGATGTCGGTATTAGGCAGATTTACGCTGAAGTAATTAGCGAGGGATTAGACAAAGCCGTAGAACAACACATGAATTAATCTTTTACACGCCACAATCAGTAACAATAATTTGTAATTTTATAGCATAATAATTAAGCAATGGATAAACAGTTTACAGACCTCATTCTTTTAATACAACAGTCTCGAAACAAAGCAATAAAGGCCGTAAATGTCGAATTGATTAATTTGTATTGGAATATTTGAGCTTATATTAAGCAAAAACTTTCTGGTACTGAATGGGGAGATAAAACGGTCGATGAATTAGCCAAATTCATTCAAAAGAATAATCCTGAGTTAAAAGGTTTTAATAAAAGAGGATTGTACAGAATGATACAATTTTACGAAACCTATGCTTCTGTAGAATTTGTGTCCCCAGTGAGGACACACTTACAAAATTCTGATATACAAAGTGATAAAATTGTCTCAACAGTAGGAACAGAATTTCATTTTGAACTTCAAGATAATAGAAAAACCATTTTGACCCAACTAAGTTGGACACATCATAGAACCATTTTTTCACGGTGTAAACAGAAGAAGAACGAGAGTTTTATATTCGTTTGAGTATCTTGGAGTAATCAATTTTATACTGCATATTTGAATATTCATACCCTAATAGGAAAATTTGGGTTGATTGAAGAATTGGTGACGAAGCACGTCAGCTCGCCATTTTGCCAAACCGTTGTTATAGGGCATTTTTCTTTCTGTCGTTAATGTTCGGTCAGGCTGCATAACTGTTTTAGTTTACAATAAACCGTTCATAAAGCCAATAAATCAAATATCCAATTACAATTAGTCTGACAATAATACTAAAAGCCGAATGCTTTATTTGTCCCTTTTCAAATGTCAAAGGAAGTCGTTGTTGATTTGTCCACTCAGGATTTAGTTGCATTCCGAATTGATAGTTTTTATCGTCAGTTGTCTGAACTTTTAATACTTGTCCACCGCCAAACATAGATTTGATTTTTAATAATTTAGCGGTCGTAATTTCGTCAAGCGAAATAGACCATTTTCCACAAACAATTTTATTCTCTGTCAATAAAACAACTGCTCGTTGAGAAGTCACCCAATCAAATCCTCGTTGTGTGTCTTGATTTGTAGTTCTCACAATGCCTTTGCTTGCGTCTGCCGCCAAAACTTTTTCATTCGGATTGGCTTGTTCGAACTTCCGTCTTACTCGTCCTGTCCCGTAAATTAGGTCAACAAATCCTTTTAATAATTGATTTATCATTGTCGTTAATGTTGTCTTTTTAAAATGCCCTATAACATTGATTTTTACGAAACTAATATACTAAAAGTTTCGTCAGTCCATTACTATAGATCACGAACCTATTTAGTAATATTCTCAGAAACACAATGATGTAAAGCGAAACATCTTATTTCGCGATCCATATAATCTTATTGAATATTCAAAAGGTATCTTTAAAATACATCGGTTTTGTACATGATCCGATAAAACCAGATTTTGGAACCTCGAGTTTGAACCAAATAATCAAGATATGCAAAAGCAAATTTTAGATGAATTAGGTGGGAGTTTTGGTGGGACTTTTTGTTGTTTAATCTTTAAATTCAGCCCGTTATTGAATTAAAATGATTGTTATTTCATTTTAATTCGATTATGTCTATTCAAATATCCTGTTTTAAAATTGAATACACAAAGACAAATTTAACGTCCATCAGAATCATAATGTAACTGGTGGCGTTGTCACAACCACTATTAGGGATAAGTTGTTTTTTAATTTCACAACCTCATTAGTAGAACCAAAGTGGGGCTTTCAAGAAAACACTAAACTGGATTTAAATAGGTAACTCTATGACAAATCCTGTCCATGCTGCTGTTAGAAATTCGAACGGAACATATACTTGGAAAGAAGGAGGGTTAAAATTTAAAAAGAATCAAGACTATTCTACTTTACATGATATGTACAAGCTTGAAAATAATGAAAAATTTTACAGATTGAAAACTAACTAAAGCAGAATAAAATGGAGAGGTTAAATAAATATTTATTAACTACATTCTGTTTTTTTTATAGATAATTACTAGTTTTAATAAACGCAAAAGATCCACATTTTCCAATTATTAGTTATGAAAAAATTAAATTATTCTTTTTTTATTAAAAGATTTGTATTACTAATCATAGTATGCTTTGGCGCTACATTGGAAGTTTGTGCTCAGGCATTTACATACAAGGAAGGGGTGGTCTCTACTATTCTTGCATTCAATACTACTTCTATTGATAATTCAAATAAAAAATTATTTGAAGACCACCCAGAAATAGAATCTGTTATAGTCTGGTTTGAAGAAGGTAAACCCTCAGTCATCCGAATTATTGACAGATCAGTAAAGGGGACTTTCTATGATATGGGGTTTAAAGGAGATGTTTTAGATCTTCAACATAAGTATGGAAAGTTTAATTTTACATTTCCCAACTTATCACTGACTTATCTATATGGGATGGAAAAACTAGATTTTCCAACACATTGGGTATTTTCTTCAAAGATATATCCAGATAGTGTAGTGCATTCTTATAGTTTTAATTCTGGAGAGAAATCGATACAATTTACTGGGTGGGCTCCACGATATAATGGAAACTATGCGGATATTGAAAAACAAATTGCGGATGGAGTACAAAATTTAAAAAATGCGGTAGTGGCTGATTCAGTAATCGTATTACAAGCTGTTTCAGAAAAAGGAACATCCCCACAGTCTCTTAGTGACTTAAAATTGATTGTAGGTGCAAATTCTTCATTTTCTGAAGTAGCTCTAAGAGTGTTTGGAAATGAGGATAATAAATGGTCTTCTGGTGTTTTTAATTCTGGTGTAGATGTAAGGAGTATTATTAAATTTTATATCCAGTTAAATGAGGATGGAAATGTGAAAATAGTACCTTCTAAATATCTAAATTGGGGTTTTTTGGACTGATCTAATATAAAATGTTTGTTTTTGATTTCGTTAGATAGTAAGTGAAATTTTACAATTTCCGAAAATTAGCTATTCCAAAACCGAAAGGTTCTTTAATGCAAAAATTGATGTTATGTACTTTTGTATTTCTTGAGGTTATAAGCGACTGTAGCCTTTCCCCTTTGGTAGATTTCCCCTTTTTCAAACAGTGAATAAATATGAAAATACGATTTAAGAAATCAAAGCTTCTTTCTCTAATCCATCCTGTGTTATTCAGTCGCAAAACCTTTTATACTGGTACTCTAAATTTAGGTCGGACTTTTGGTGGAACTTTTTCTTTAAAAAAAAGAAAACCCACTGATTTTCAGCGGGTTTTGAAAAGTATTGGCGGAGAGGGCGGGATTCGAATTCGTGCTGCTGTTTTTTACCCCTTTTTTTGCCTGAAAATCCATGTTTTTACTATCTTTTTGCCCTAAATATACTCAATTTTATCAATTTTTTGGTGGGACTTTTGGTGGGACTTTTTTGTTATTTAATCCTGGTATTCAGTTAGTTATTTGAATTCAATGTTCGTTATTTCAATTTTGTGCACTTTTGTCTATTCAAATTTGCTGTTTATTACCGAATTCAAAAAGCCAAATTTTACCATTTACATCTAAATTAGAAGGCTTCAAGTTTTAATTTTCTATTAGACGACTCTTAATCCTGAAATTCAGTCCGTTATTGAATTCGAATAATTGTTATTTCATTTTTATTCAAATATGATGTTTAATTTTGAATATAAAACGGACTTCAAATTGTTTGAGATGAGTAAAAATACCGAAGCACATATCATCAACGCGAAAACATTTTATGCGTCTGATGTCGGTATTACGGAGATTTACGCTGAAGTAATTAGCGAGGAATTAGACAAAGCGGTAGAACAACACATGAATTAATCTTTTACACACCACAATCAGTAACAATAATTTGTAATTTTATAGCATAATAATTAGGCAATGGATAAACAGTTTACAGACATCATTCTTTTAATACAACAGTCTCGAAACAAAGCAATAAAGGCCGTAAATGTCGAATTGATTAATTTGTATTGGAATATTGGAGCTTATATTAAGCAAAAACTTTCTGGTACTGAATGGGGAGATAAAACGGTAGATGAATTAGCCAAATTCATTCAAAAGAATAATCCTGAGTTAAAAGGTTTTAATAAAAGAGGATTGTACAGAATGATACAATTTTACGAAACTTATGCTTCTGCAGAATTTGTGTCACCAGTGGTGACACAAATTCTGCAGAATGAAAATCAAGAAACTAAATTTGTCGGCCCAGCGGTGACACAATTTGATTTTCAACCCCAGGATATTAGAAAAACCATCTTAGCACAATTAAGTTGGACTAACAATATGATTATCTTTTCGCGTTGTAAAACGGAAGAAGAAAGAGAATTTTATATCCGTTTAACCATTCAGGAAAAATACAGCAAGCGAGAATTAGAACGTCAAATCAATAGTGCCATTTTCGAGCGTACAATGATTGGTAATGCTAAACTACCTACAGCATTGAAAGAGGTAAATGCAGATATTGCTAATGCATTCAAAGACAGTTATATTTTTGATTTCTTAAATCTTCCAGAACCTTTTAACGAGAGTGATTTACAAAAAGGCTTAATCCGTCAAATGAAAAACTTCATTTTAGAATTGGGTAAAGATTTTTTATTTATTGGTGAAGAATATAAGGTTCAGGTTGGCAATAGTGATTTCTATGTGGATTTATTGTTTTACCACCGTGGTTTACAATGTTTGGTTGCTTTTGAATTGAAAGCCGATAAGTTCAAACCAGAACATTTAGGACAACTCAATTTCTATCTCGAAGCTTTGGATCGCGATGTAAAAAAAGTCAATGAAAATCCAAGTATTGGTATATTACTTTGCAAAGACAAAGACAGCGAAGTGGTAGAATATGCTTTAAGTCGAAGCCTTTCACCAACAATGGTTGCTGAATACCAAATGCAATTGCCAGATAAAAAATTATTACAACAAAAACTACACGAGTTGTTTTTAGATGATAATTCAGAAGCTAATTGAATACTGCGCCTAAACTTTCAATTTTGAACTAACTTGGTGGGACTTTAATTCTATCTAAAAAATTAAAACCCACTGAAAATCAATGGGTTTTAATAAGTCTTGGCGGAGAGGGCGGGATTCGAATTCGCGCTGCTGTTTTTTACCCCTTTTTTTGTCTGAAATCCCATGTTTTTACTATCTTTTTGCACTAAATATACCCAATTTTATCGAGTTTTTGGTGGGACTTTTGGTGGGACTTTTTTGCTGTTTAATTCTGGTATTCAGTTAATTATTGAAATTCAATGTTGGTTATTTCATTTTTGTGTACTTTTGTCTATTCAAATTTGCTGTTTAATATCGAATTCAAAAAGGCAAATTTAATGTCCATTAGATTCGTAATATAACTGGTGACGTTGTCACAACCACTTTTCAGGATGAGTTGTTTTTTTTTTATTTAACAACCTTATTAGTAGAGTTTTATCGGTGATTTATTCAAGAATAATACTAATTTGGATTTAAATAGGCATAAAAGGTTACCAAGTTGGGGAAGTTCTTGAGGGGTTGAGATTGTTTAAAGGAGCAAAGCCAAAGAAAATTCAGGTAGATAACGGATCAGAGTTTATCTCGAAAGAAATGGACAGATGTTTTTACAAGCAAAAAGTTGAACTTGTTTTTTCAAGGCCTGGAAAACCCACGGATAATGCGTATATTGAGTCGTTCAATGGAAGATTCAGGGATGAATGTTTGAATACAAACTGGTTCCTTTCACTTGAAGATGCCAGAGAGAAAATTGAAGTCTGGAGAGAGAAATACAATACGTTCAGACCTCACAGTTTTCTGGGGAATATGACCCCGAAATGTTCATAGAAAAACAGGTCAAAACAGCCGAATTTTCTATTTTAGAAGACTCCTAAGTATGGGGAGAGGCCATCGAGACTCAATTTAAATCGGAGTTCCTAATATTATAACTGTAATGTATTTTGTTTATTTAGTCTTTATCGTCTCTTTGTTCATGTTTATTTTTCCATCAATAATACGCTTTTGGTCTTGGATGCCTTTTGTTAACTAGAAAAATAAAAAAAATGCAGTTAGACATTCATATCAGAAATTACAACTTCTTTGATCGAATTTTGGTAAATAGGATTGCTTTTCCAAAAATCAACATAGGACAGTTTAATTATAGTAAATATGATAAATCATAGGTTTGACGATTGCCAATAGAAAATGTAGATTAAACTTTTAAGTCATATTTTTCACCATTTGATTGGAATATTTATACGACAATATATATTTAACTGTTATGCAAATGCTGTCAATCTGTAGTTTTTTATTTGAAGTCTGGAATTGGATTAAGCCCAATTCATCAAAAGATTTAATTGAATCCGTTAGTGCAATAATCATGGTGTGTATTGCTTACAAAGCCTTGACCGTATGGCGGAAAGAAAAAAAACACGATATTCTTCTCGAGGCATTTGCCTTTCGTAGAGAAGCCAAAGCTTATTTACAAATTATTCGAGACCCAATCGGTGTATCTAGTCATTTAAATCGTGAGACCTACGAAAAAAGAAAGGCTGAAAAGCAAGTGGTAGTGGATAAAATACAACAAATAACAGAGAAGCTTAATTTTACCTTGGATGAAGCTGATCCTCTTTTACATTACTACAGAATTATAGGTGATTTTGACATTCAATTTAATACTAATATTGGCATGTTGGATTTTTATGACAAGGAAATTGAGGAACAGATAAACACCGGCAATGCTTATTCAGACTTCAAAACGAAGTACTCTCAACTTCATGATAGTCTATATGAAGTTAAGTTGGGTTTTAATGAATTTGATGTTCCTAAAGATGATGTTTTAAAACGATTGCAGGAATTAGAAACGGAAATCTTGCTAGGAATAAAATCATAAGAAGAAGTCACCCTAGCACATGATGTATTTAGTGTTGAATTGGTCAATATTTTGCTACTAATCTAAGCGAATGATATACAAAAAGCGCAGGTTATATTGTGAATTCGATAAATTGATTGACAAGATGTAATAAAATGATTTTTAAAAAACTGTACAAAAACTCTATGATTCTGAACTAACAGAGGAAAATGCATTAATTAATCTAATTCTATTAAGTAAAGATCAAATTGATGATATTTTAGAAAATGTGACTAAGTTTACAATTGACGTAACTTTATCGTCTTTTTATGTATTATGCGATCTATGGTTTAGGAAAACTAATCTTAAACTTGATATTAAACAAGATAATTCTAAACAAATTGAAAGTCAGAATGAGTTTATTGAGTTTATTAAAAGTATAAGCATAGAACCACAGGAAATTGGATATGGCAGTAGAAAATTAGTATTTCCTACTCAAATTAATAGCTTAGAACTAGTAGATTCTGATTTTTTTTTTTTGGAGTCCAAATTTCTGATTTGATAGCAAGTTCGCTTGCATTTATGTATAATAACACAAACCCTAAACAAGAAAGATTTGTAGAACAAATTCGAGATTCAAAATTATTACATCTCTCAAATTATCATACGATTTGGCCTACAAGTGGCATAACCCCGGAAGAATTAAATATGCAAACAGGAGATGGCGAAAATATTCTTGATTTTCTAGGATTTCAATCAATAAGCAACGACATATAATAAGGGTTTCGTGCAATTTTTAATCTTTACGGTTCCAGAAAGTTGGATATTTCCAAAAGTTGAACACTTTTTATACAACTCGACTTCTTCTGGTTTTAAAGAATCTAACAAAGACTGATTTAATTCTTTCCTTTATAGATCAAATGAATAATATCCAACTATATTCTTATCTATCAAAAAATCTTTTTCATTCAAAATATCGATAACGGATTGGAATGTATCATTAGATAAATGGAGAGATCAGACATATGAACAGCGGGTCGAATTAATTTTCTCTAGACAGGTATAGGAAGTGGTTATCGAAAGTTTTAGTATATTAGCCCTGCTATTTTTCAAAACCAATAGTAGAGCACCTTAAAGAGACTTTACAGATAACAATTATTAACCATGAATTTAGGAAAACCAATATTAGAAGAGCTTTTTAATAAGCAAATAAGATTTAGAATCCCTGTTTTTCAAAGACATTATGTTTGGAATGAACAGGATCAGCTAATGCCATTATGGGAGGACTTTTTAAACAAATACAATGAGCGACGGAATAAAAGGAAAATTCATCCTCATTATACAGGTTCAATCGTACTTTTTCACGAGAATACTACGACAAGTACTCTCTCATCGTATAGTGTTATAGATGGACAACAGCGGCTTACGACATTTCAAATTTTTATCGCTGCTTTTCGTGAAGTTTGCAGAAAACATCTTAATGATGAAAGCTTGATTAGTGAATTAAATAAGTTTCTTTTTAACGAAAAATCATTTGGCGATAGTGATTATGAATTGCAAAAATATAAGTTAGAGCCTACTAAATTCAATAAAGAAATATTCAATATAATTATTTCTAACACCTATGATAAAGTTGACGAGCTACTGGTTTTTCCTGTGTTATCGGAATATGGAATCGGATCCAAAACATTCAGACAAGTAGCTAAAAATAGAAACAGGTTATTAGGTGCTTATTTATTTTTCTATGATCAATTAAATGCCTTGATTTCTAAAAATGAGGGTGATTTGACTGAATTAATTACTCAGTTTTTACTAGTTTTGAAAAGGGATTTTCAATTCGTTGAAATTGGTTTAACTCAAAATGACGACCCTCAAATGATTTTTGAGACGATGAATGGGAGAGGATCTTCGTTGTCAGAAACAGACCTCATAAGAAATTATATTTTTATGAGAGCGAACAGTAATCAAGAAGAACTAGATAGAATCTATGAAAAATATTGGAATGAATTTGACGACTCAGAATCAAAATTTAGATGGCATGAGAAAGCGAGTCGGGGTCGATATTTTGAAAGTAATTTGCAGTTTTTTGTAATAGATTATTTGACACTAAAACATCAAATGGAAATAAGATATGATCAAGTATTTTATTTCTACAAGCTATTTGTAATTAACCAATCGCAATTTTTAAATGTAGAACAAGAATTAGAAGAACTTAATCGATACAGTAAGATTTTTAAAAGACTTGTTAAGCCAAACGGAAATACACCATTCGACCGACTAGCATCTAGATTATTGGATATAAGCATCTCGACTGTCTATCCATTAATGCTATATATAGAAGGTGATTCCGAAATCACTCCTGATAATAAAAATAAAATGTATTCCTGTTTGGATTCATACATAACGAGAAGATTCTTATGTGGCTTTACGACAAAGAACTATAATAATGTCTTCTTAGAATATTTAAAATTTGTAAAAAAGTTCAAAGATGCTAGCGCTTTCAAAGAGCTTTTAAATTCAAAAACATCTGACACAAATCTTTGGCCTACCGATAATATTTTGATAGAGAAACTATTAGAAAGACCATTGTATAGAGAAGAAAAGGGAAAATCAAAAAGTATTTCAAATATTTTATTGGAAGTCGAGCAATTCATCCGAGGTAGGAAACAAGAACAAGTTAAATTTATGAATTCAGGTTTGACGATTGAACATTTATTGCCTCAAACTTGGTATGAATATTGGCCTTTGGATGGCGAGATAATATCTGAGAACGATTTCAAAATGTCAGTTCATGCTGTAATGACTGAAACTGATAAAAATGGAAAATATCACAAAATAGCAAATAGGAATAGATTGTTGCATACTATTGGAAATCTGACAATTCTTACAAATTCGTTGAACCCAAGCATTAGTAACTCGTCGTTTGTAATGAAAAAAAAAGAATTAGGACTTCAATCGACAGTACTACTTAATACTTACTTTCAAGATAAGCCTGTTTGGGACGAAGAACAAATTAAGGCGAGGAGTCAATATCTCTATGACCAAATTAAGAAAATTTGGACCGTCTAATCGGAAACCGTGTAGCTTCCTGAAATTTTAATGAGCGAGCAGTGCTTTCTTCTAATAAATTAATTGAGGAACTGAAATCGTGTTACAAAAATTTCAATGTAGACTATGATTCTAATGTCCTGTTCGATGAGAATGATCTACTATTTTCATTAAGATCTTTCCACACAATATTTTTGGCTTCTTCCAAATTTATATTTCCTGATATAAAATCAGTTTTTAATCGAATAAATTCCTCTAATGATAACATTACTCGTTCATTACTTTGACATTTCCAAATCTAAGAATGTTTTAAAATCAAGTTGAATTAATTTTCGAGCTTCGGATAGATTCTTTCCAGACTTAGGGTTATATTCATTAATTATATTTTCTAGCTTATGGATTGTATCTCTAATAGGTAGACTTAAAATAGTCCTCATATATAATACATAGAATACTTTTTGCTCACTTGGGATAATGGAACTCTTTAGTTGTTCATAATCTTTTTTTATTGAAAAGTATTCACTAATTAATAATGGACTTGACTCCAAATTAAATTTATTACTAAGAAATATTTCATCATAGTACTTGTCAAATATGAATTTTTTTTGGTTGGTTGCTCTCTCAGGAGCCCCTTGATGAGATAAAAGAATTTGTCCAAACCTTTCCATACTAATTTTGTGAATATAGTTTTTATCTATATTGATGCCTGTATCACCAGATTTTCTTGAGTATATAATATTATAGCTATCAAGATATTGTTCTATCTGTAATTGCTCGGAACGGAGAGATTTCAAGTCAACATTTGATATAGAGTTTTGGCTATTTGTATATTCCGCAATTTTATTGTTTAAGTCATTATTTTTTGAAGTTTTAAAAATTCTTACTAATATTTCGCTTTTTGAAAGATAATCTTCTAAATGCTTGGAGTCTTCCTTGTTAAATTGATGGATTGTCCTTAATGATTGACCTCCATTTAAAACTTGTAATGAATCTATTGATAATCTTACTTTTTTATTAGCATTCACAGGTTCGGCTTTAACATCATTTGCTGTTAAGGTCAATCCATTATTGTACATGAAAAATTTAGTCGGATCATTTTTAATAGTGTGGCTAATACCTTTATTATATCTGGATTTAACTACTAAACCTCTTACATTGTCAAATAATACTGAATAATCAATTTCAACATTAGTTAAGGGCTGTATATCTTCAATCGCATAGTTGTCTCTTAAAAGTTTATCATTGCATGTAATTCTTATTATTTCAGATAAGGGTAATCTAATAATATAAGATTTAGAAGAAGAGATCGAACTTTCTGAAAACGACATGATAGCATCATTATCTACAATTAATTCAGCATTAATTGGAGTTGGTCTTAATGAGATAAATTGGCTAATTTGTTCTAATCCAACTGCAATAACTTCTAGGCCATACATTTTTTCCATCTGTTCCAAATGTTGATCTTTACTCGTGATCTCTATATCTTCATTACTTACTACATACAAGGATATTTTCCACTCATCATTACCGTTTAAGCGTTTAATTATCTCATCAGCACCATGTTTAGTTTTTCCTTCTAATTGTGAAATATCTTCACTTATTATAGCATTAATAAATTTGCTAGATAATATAGTACCATTTACACTCTGTTTTCCAACGATATATTTATCTCTATATTTAAAATTAAAAAGTTGAATATGTCGATCTTCATCATTAATTACAATAGAATCAATTCCGCAATCATCGTATTTTTCTTCAAATAATATAGAATTAAAATCTGTGTCTGAAACAAGATCAGCGATATCTAAAATATCTTTTGTTTCGGACAAACTTTCAATAATGAATAAGTAAAAACCGAGTCTTTCTTGTTGCTTTTGCTCAATTGTATCTAAAGTGAATTCTAATTCATTAGCAAGTAACTCAAAGTATTTAAGACTTTTTTTACTGATTATTTTATAGTCATTAATTCCTGCCATTAAAAAAATATTTTAAAATTTTCAATTTTGTTAGGTTATAAGGAATTCCGCTTTAGAATTACCGTCATGAAGATACGCCAAACTTCATGAATTAAAAATAGTGATGCTCACAATTTTCAATTTATTGTTTCACAGTTTGTCATAATGCATGTTTTGGTAACTCTTTCACTTCATAAAAGTTCCTTTGTATTTTAACTAAGAGAAGATTACAAGAGCGCCAGCTTATAACAAGGGTTTTGGAAGTGAGCCGGGTATGTGCTTTGATTGAGGTTTAGAGATAAAAATCCGCCCGCTAGCAAAACCTTGAATCGTTATCGGCAACATTAAACCACAGAGGACCTACACGTGTAATAAAGATAACAATTATGACATGAATATTTAAAAAATTCATTCTCTTCTCAATGGTAGTTCTTCTTGGCCTTTGCCTATGGATTTCTTTTCAAATGCACAACGATAAAGTTGAAAAAGACAAGCAACAATTAATAAATAATATAGACCAATTGTTTCATTCAATCCAAAAATGATATTGCTGATGGATTGAAATATCAAATTTCATGAGAACTATATAAGAGAAATTACACGTTTAGCGGTTATGTAGGTAATTGGATTGGTAGTAAAGAACTAATGAAAGGGGATTAATAAATTTTGGATATTAAGCTATTTTTAATTAATGTTCTTTGAACTTTAGGTTCTCCACCAACATTAATTAATTTCAATGTTGATATCCAATTATATTCATTTCCATCACAATCATAATAATATATATTTAAATTTAGGTCATTTAATGTTGGCGTATCAGTGCCATTATCAATGTTTAAATTAGGGATTGTAAGTCTTATTATTTTTGAATAAAAAAATATTTCACGTTCTAGCAATAAAAAGGAGTTGGTATCAAGCATCATATCATCAAATCCTGTTAAGGTATAACTAAGATTACAATAATTTTTACTTCTAAATTCTAGGGTAGCAAAAACGTTTACTATTTCTTCATTTTCTTCATCAGTGGATGTAGGTATAAATTTAACTGCTAAATTGGGTTTAATACTTCTTAAGTATTTTTGTTCCTCAATTTTGAATATTCTATTTTGGTCTTTTTGAACTTTCATTTGAGAATCCAATGTTTTGTATATAAACACACCTCCAAAAAGAGCCACTAAAAATGTAAACCATTCACTAACATTGCCCCATATTCCAACATCAAATTTGAATGTAGAAGGAATACAGCAATTTAATACCCTGACTATAACAACTAATACTACTGCACCACCCAATATAAATACTATTAATGCACCTGTACCTATTTCTTTTTTATCCTTATTTTCTTCCATCTTTTGGTTAGCTATTGATGTTGAAGATACAATTATTTGTTACTTTATAAAAAAAACTCATTTTCTTTAAAAATAAATTAACTAATTACCAATTGGTTAATTTCAACCTAATTAAAAGTAAATTATCTATTGAAAATGCCTTGTTTTTCTTGAATTTTTGTGGTATAGAAATGGTGCTGTGCTAAAAATACAAAAATGATGTTTAATAAGGAAGTATTAACGTTTTTAGTAAAAGAGGGAAAAGATTTTTTAGAAGTAGAGATGTGATTTTGGACAAAAAAAAGGAATCGAATCTGTTGATTAAAATAGAGAAATATGGGTTATGACAAGTAATGTTATCTAGATCATAAAGAAGGAGGAAATACTAATCAGTATTCATGAAATGGGATAATTAAGTCTGCATTTCGAATGAATCCAGGGTACATATCCTAAGAACTTGATTACATTAGAATAGATGTTTTACTAAGCTATTTTATAATTACTCACATGTTAAAACCAGAATGAATTTATTTGTAGTATCCATTATAATTTATTATTCTTTCCTTGATATACAATATTACTGTATTTAAATAGATCAGCGTCGTTTTCCCGATAAAAGGTGAGGGAAAGTAGCGTGATTGACAACAAAAGCATTCCAACACTTAGCCCGCCACAGATTCTGGTAATTTCATCCCATTGTAATGTAAAGGCATTCATTAATGGTATGATTGATCCGAAAATTAGTATACAGACAGCATTTAAAAGAAGGAGTAGAAACGAGTTGGGTAGTTTTTTTTCAATAACAAAAGTATTGTCATATAATGGTAACAGTATTTGGTTCACAACATAACTATCAAGATGACTCAAGACTGAAGTAATTTTTATATTTTGTTCAAATCCCAACAAGTTCCGTAACGATAGGTATTTAGGATTGTTGTTAAGTTGTTCATACAGAGTTTTTTGTGAATTTTTACTATTCAATTCTTTACAAGATACTCTTTCGTATAAGTTAAAAACACCCTCATTCACCAGTGTTCTGAGAAGTGTGTTAACAGAATTGTTGTTGTGAGCATAAATCCGATTTAATGAATTCAGTTCAAAAATATTCCCAACATTATCGACAACTTGATCTAATATCTTTACCAATAAAACAAATTGCAACCAATCAGTACTTATTTTTGCATCTTCAAATTGATCCAAGTGTTTTTTATCAATTTTTTCAACAGTACCCATTTCTAATAAAAACAGATCGTAAATGGAGATTTTCAGTTTTAGGGCTGTCGTATATTTATTATTATAGCATTGTATTAAATGCATATTAACAATAAAACACAGGTAACGATAATTATTAAGCGCATTCCAAAGAGGTATAGACGAAACTAAAAGTGTTTCTTTCTGTGTGCGTAATATACTGATCTTTTGGAGAAGTAAGGATAATTGTATGGTTGAATAAATCGCGGTGACTGAAATCAAATAGTAAGTGAAATTAACATCTGATTTGCCCATCCTTAAAAAAAAGCAGGATATACCTAATGATATTAAGAAGAACACGATTGTTAGGGAATTGTAACTATTTTCAATTATTATTTTATAGAGATTCTTCATGTATTTCTTTATCGAACTCCATTTGGTCGTCAGGAACGTTTTAAATCGGCTCATGAGCAATTACTGCTTAGGCGATTTAATGATTTGTTATTTTTTCTTTTCAATTGAGTGTTGATATAGGTTTGATTTGAATATAAACAATTTCGCCACGAATATATACAAGAGAAGGGAGTGTAACAAATAGATTGGTTAACACATCCGAGATTATTAAGTGAAATGCTTTGGTCTAAATTTTTCATAGAAAAGCCAATTTTTATTTTTCAACTAAATTCTTCTTCAAGTTTACTATTGAGTCTTTACTTAATAAATTAATTCTATTTTCTAATTTCTTAAGCCGTTTATCTAATTCAATTGACTTATTTTCAATTGTTTTAAATCTTTCTTCTGATTTTGAATTATTATGTTTTATTCCAGCATAAATAGAAATAATTAAAAAGGGGATAACTAATATTAAATAGAATAAATTGGTTTTTCTTCGAGAGTTTAGTGGAATACCCAATATTGGTTTTTTACTCTCTACCGCAATTTTTTTGCTTATTTCTAATGCTTGTTTTAAGTCCTCATCCAAAACATTTTGCTTCTCGATGTTTGCTATGTGCATTGATGTGGCTTTTAGATATTCGTGATACCAAAATCGATCAATAAAATAGAACAGGATAATTATTAATGCACCCATAAGGGAGAACCACATCAAGACATTAATTTCCTCTAAATAAACTTTTTCTTTATACAGATACCCTATTCCTGCGATAAAAAAAGTAAATCCTGTTATTGCTAAACTTTTTATAGTTAGAGTGAGAGAATTGAAATGCATTTGAATATCAATACATTTTGACCAAATAGCAATAAAATTAGCTTCTTTATTCTTATCTTTTATTGGAAACATTTATTTGAAAATATTTAATATTTCACTGATTGAATTAATAGTTACGTTTGGCTCAATGGTTATTCCTGAATTAGAATTTTTGATTAATCTTTCATATTCAATTTCTTCGTCAGACCAATGAGAAACTTTTTGCAATAATTCGTATCGTAAATCATGAGGTGAATCACCATATGCTGCATATACTGATAATACTCCAGCTTCATTTGCCATTTGTATGTCTTTTTGAAGCTTATCACCAATGTAAATAGCGTCTATAGGATTCATTCGGAACTCGCCAATAATCAAGTTTAGTATGTCTTTATTAGGTTTTTTAGTCCCTTTTTCTAGCTCTACTATTCGAGTATTATCAAGTAAATATGAGTCATTATCGTAAAACCGTAGCGAAGAATCCTTTTTCCCAAGGTCTATAGGAGCATAAAAGGCATCAAAATATTCTTCAAGTCCAAATTGTTTAATCCTCTTCATAGTGTAAAAAGTATTACTCTCTGTAAAACCTACAATTATTATATTTCTAGACTTAAGTTCCTTGAGAGTTGATATCACATTCGGATACAGAGAAAGTTTATGTAGTCTATCTGAATGATATTTATGAATTATTGTCTTGCCTTCAATAAGTTTCTCATTTTCGATAATTTCGACATCTTTTCTAGATAAACACTGAACTTCAGATATTTGAGAAGATGCTTCACTTGTGTGATACTTTTGGTGAACTTTTTTAAAGTCTGAATAAAGAGTTTCAATATCTTTATCGCAATACTTGGCTATATTGTTGAAAAAATTATTTGAAGATTCATACCACATGTTGAACCACTGCCATATTGTATCGTCCAAATCGGTAATAACTATTTTTTTCATAGAAATAAAGATGCTCTTTAAAAGTGATAAAAAAAACTATATTATTAGTTTACATAAAAGGTTTTTACATTTTTTATCCAATTGTGAACAAGTTTCCTAATCGCTCTCTAGTTCAAAATTCTGGATTGATGTGGTGAATTTCTCAAACGGTTACAAGAATGTTAGTATTTTTTGAAGTCAAAAAAAACGATTTGTATAATTATGATTAGTATCTTGTACGAAGAGTAAGAAACTGAATTTTACTAATTTTATATATTGGTGGATTTGGAGGACGATTAATTGATGTAAGTTGTTGTTCTTTATTAAATTAATTGTTCTATCTAGCGGTTGACGGAATTAATAAATATTATTTACGTACAAAAGTTATCAGAACAAAGAGTATAGTTTTTTTTATCATTGATGTTTTTAGTATTCAATCCTGAATATTTTTCCACAAAATGCTGAGTGGAAAACTAGAAAAATCATACGTATTGTAATTCTGCTTTTGACAATAAGAAAAGGGACAGAATTAGTAAATTGAATCACAAAAAATATGTATAAAAATTCGATAGACATATTAATGCCAGAGGTTAAAGAACAAATAAACTTTAAAGAAAGGGTAGGTATTAAACCATTTCTCAAATGGGCTGGTGGTAAAACTCAAATGTTGAATGAGCTTATAAAATATGCACCTGAAAATTATAATAAGTATATTGAACCGTTCATAGGAGGAGGAGCCTTTTTTTTTCACTTAAATCCGGAAAAAGCAATAATCTCAGATTCTAATGAAGAATTGATTATTACATATAATTCGGTTAAGGAGGATATTGATGAGGTAATAAATATTCTAAACAGTTATTCCCTGGATAAAGATTCATTTTATAAAATTAGATCACTTGATATAAATGAATTGTCTTTGATTGAACGGGCAGCAAGGCTAATATATTTGAACAAAACGTGTTTTAATGGTTTGTATCGTGTGAATAAAAAGGGAAATTTTAATGTACCATTCGGGAAACCGAGTGGAAATAGTATTAATGTAGAATCCCTAATAAATGCCAGTACTTTTCTTCAAAACACTAAAATTTTACATTCTGATTATTTACCAATTATTAATCAATATGCAGAAAAGGGTGATTTTGTGTTCTTAGATCCACCTTATCAACCTATCAGTAAAAACGCTGATTTTAAACGGTATACAAAAGAGTCGTTTTATGAAGAGGATCAAATTAAACTTAAAGATGAATTTGATAGGTTAGTAAAAAAAGGTTGCCATGTAATATTAACTAATTCAAATCATCCAATAATTTTTGAATTATATAAAAATTATGAAATTAAAATAATTGAGACAAAAAGGATGATAAGTAGCAACCCCAAAACAAGAGTAGGCACAGATGTAATAGTAATAGGAGGTTAATGTTTATTCAGGAAGAAATAAAGGTGAAAAATAGTGATTTTAAAAATTTCCCTGGAACGAGGTACATGGGGAGTAAAAATAAAATCATAGGTTCAATTTGGGAAATTCTTAAGGAGTATCAATTTGAGAGCTTTTTTGATGGATTTTCAGGAAGTAATGTGGTTTCATATTTAATGAAATGCAAAGGAAAACAAGTCTACACTAACGATTTTATGGGTATTAGCTACTCAACTTCTAAAGCAATAATTGAGAATAATTCAGTTCTGGTCAATAATAACGATATTGAGTTGTTATTAGGGGAGACGAATCATAATGGATTTATATATAATACATTCAAAGATTTATATTTTACGGATGAAGAAAATAGATTATTGGATACCATTAGAACAAATGTTGATAAACTAGACCACGAGTATAAAAAAGATATCGTTATTTCATCGCTAGTAAGAGCGTGTATGAAAAAGCGACCTAGAGGTATTTTTACCTTTGTCGGCCATCGATATGATGATGGGAGGTCTGATATTAAAAAAACACTTCTAAGTCATTTCATAGAGAATATAGCAGTTTTTAATAACGCTGTATTTGATAATGGTAAAATTTGTAAAGCCTATAACCAACAGACGGAAGAAATTAAATTGCCAGTAGATCTCGTTTATTTTGATCCCCCTTATTGTACACCAAATTCTGATAATGATTATGTGAGGAGATATCATTTTGTTGAAGGGTTAACTAAGAATTGGAAGGGTTTGGATATACAAACACATACGAAAACAAAAAAATTCAAAAGTTATGAGTCCCCGTTTTCTAGTAAGAAAACTTCGTATCAAGCATTTGACCAACTTTTTCATAATTTTAAAGATTCAAAAATCGCTGTTTCTTATTCATCCAATTCCTTACCAAACAAAGAGGAAATGATTGATCTTTTAAAGGTTTATAAAAATAATGTAGAGGTGCATGAAATTGATCATCTCTATTCGTTAGGTAATCAAAATCATCGGATAGGTAACAATGCTAATCGAGTTAAAGAATATTTATTTATAGGATTTTAATTGAGATATGGGGGCACAACAATATTTTCAGCATTATAAAAGTAAGGGGTTTAATTTTAGTAATAAAGTGCTTACAAAATACTGTCTTTCATTATATACCAAGCCTTTTGTAATTCTTTCAGGGATTTCGGGAACGGGAAAAACCAAAATTGCTCAGCTTTTCGAAACTTTCGTTGACGTGGCTGTTCTGGAAGAACCAGTACAAGACTTTGGGTATGTAATTTTAAATATTACCGAAGGAGTTATTAACGGAGACGGCAGGGGTAATTTAAAGTTTAAAGACTTAAAATCAGTTTTTGAGAACGAAGAAATCGCTGGTATTAATGAAATTATCGATGATTTTAAACAGAGAGGAGTTGATGATAATATTACTGATACAGAAAGATTTACTGTTAATACAGAGTTCGGGAATTTTCAAATTGAAGTATATTTGCAGCGGGCAAATAGTCCTTTATTAAGAGTTAGATTTAAGTCTAAAAGAGGAGATGCCAGTCCGTTTGATTCTCAGGAGTTTATAAAAGAGCATTTTAACAAAAATGATGTTCTTAAATTAGAGAAGATAGGAAGACGTCAACTAAACGTAATATCCATTAACGATCAATCTGTTATTAAAGTTGATCAAATACTAGATCGAAAAGAAACAGAACTTATTAATAATAAATTATTTGTGGCTGTAAAAAGCAATTGGACCGATAATACTGAGTTATTTGGTTATTATAATATACTTGAAGAGAAGTATAATTTAACACCATTGCTTAAGTTTATGCTTACAGCAAGTGAGCATCCAACAAAGCCATTTTTTTTAATTCTGGATGAAATGAATCTATCCAAAGTTGAACACTATTTTAGTGATTTTTTAAGTTGTATAGAAAGTCGTATAGTTAATGATGATGATTCTATTTCTCAGGAAAATATTCAACTACATAATTATTCTTCATTTGTCGAGTCTAATGATAGTTATTATGACATGATTCCTAATAGTTTTGGGATACCGTTTAATTTGTATGTAACTGGCACTGTAAATATTGACGAAACAACGTATGCGTTTAGTCCGAAAGTACTGGATCGTGCAAATGTTATAGAGTTCAATGATGTAGATATAGACAACTATTCAGTAAGGCAGGATGATAATCGATTTAGTTTGTCAAATTTTCCATTATTTGGTGTTCCAAAAATTGCTTCTAGTGTTGCATTTAATAGTTCACCTGACGAATATAAAAGTACTATTGTTGAATTACTCCAAATATTGAAACCGTACAATTTACACTTTGGTTATCGTGTTATCAATGAAATGGCTGAATTCGTAAATAATGCTATAAAACATATTGATAATCGACCAGAAATTATTAATGATGCTATAGATTTACAAATACTACAGAAAATTCTTCCGAAATTATCTGGTTCATTTGGCAAATTAGATGAGCCACTCCGAAAGTTAATACATTATTTAGTCGGTGAAGCGGAGATAAGTTATGTTGATATAAATATAGATTACATTTCTAAAATTAGACTGTCAGAGACTAGATTCCCGGAAAGTTTATCTAAGATTTGTAGAATTTATACTAACTTGTTATACAATGGTTTCGCTAGTTTTTTAGAATAATGGTTAGACTTTTTTCAGATGAAGAATTAACTGTATTGGTCAATAGTAATATTCTATTTGAAGGTTATACCTATTATTTAGATATTGAAGGCTATTCTAAAGGATTAATTGATAAATGGTTATATGATGAGTATATGTACCCTTCTATCAAGAATTATCATCCGAAAAATAAAGTATTATCAATAAGGTTTGATAATACTGTTGGTTTCGTAAATATTTTGGGACTTAAATTTGATGTTCGAAGTCGGAAGTTATATGATACTATCAGTGGAAATTGTCAATTCCAAACGTTATTAGACGAAATTGTAAAAATTTCAAACAGTCTTACTTTTAATTTCAAGGGAACATCTTACGCAACCAGGAAGTCAGATTATAAGTATAATTGGAACGATTTAGAAGTATTCGATTACTATTACCAATTAGTATTTACGTATAATAGCGCTGATAATTTACAAAGTTTATTAAATCAATGCATAGGTGCACCAAACACTTCTAATATTCAAAAAATAGAACGGTTAAGTGCCGGGAAATCTAAAAGGATAAGTGCTGTTTTTTATACAAGATTAGCCCAAGTTTCGGATTTTGCAGAAATACATGAAAATCATTCACTTGTTAATTCAGCACTCTCAAAGTGGACATTAAAAAAAATAAATAAAAGGTTATTGCCATTACATGTTCCAAACGTTTTATTTCAACAGTCAACTAATACCGTAGAGAATCGTTTTGTACGCTTTTTTTTGGAAGAAATCTCTTCAGTTAGTCTCAAAATTATCAATTCAGCGTTTGATAATGAAATTAAAAACAAAGCATATCGGCTGCACGATAGGATTCGATTATTTTTATTAGATCCATTCTTTGAAGGTATTCAGAGATTAACTTATATACCAAACTCGAGTTCAGTGTTAATAAAGAGGGCAGGATATAAAGAAATATACTCTCATTTTATACAAAGTAAGTCTAGTTTTAGGCCTCTTTTAGAGGAATCAAAAAAAGATGCACATAGGAGTGGATTAAAGAACATAGCGACTCTATACGAAATATGGGTTTTCTTCAAAATTGCTCAAGAACTATTTAATGATAAAATTATTACAGAGACGTTTAATGGTCAACTTTTAAAGAACGGATCGATGGTAAGTAGTTATTCATGGGAGAATGGTGATTATCAATTGTTTTTCAATAAAAGTTATACATATGGGAATAAGGGCTCTTATTCCGTGACATTGCGCCCAGATGTTTCTCTTGAATTGAGAGGTAAATTATTTTTATTTGACGCCAAATATAAATTTAATGACAAATCTAGTGAGAGTGATGAATTATTGAGAATCGTAACTCCAGAAGATATTCATAAAATGCATTCTTATTTGGATGCAATCCCAAAAGCGGTTTCAGCAATTGTTGTGTATCCTGGAAATCAATTCATTTTTTACTCTAAAGAAAATGGGAAAATAACCGAAGTAAATATGTCAAAAACCTTTGCAGGAGTAGGTGCTGTCCCTTTGAGCCCGAATTTAAGCAACGATAAATTAAAGTATTTATTGCAAAATTTATAGGTCACTTTTGTTACTTGATAGCATAAATTACTCCCAATTTTTTACAGCACCGGAATTCTGATTTTTTAAAGCTATATTTTTAAATAGAAATAATAAATGAGATAGCTTTGTCTCATTGGTGTTTTAAATCACTGTGAAATTTGTTCCCCAGAACTTCTATTATCTAGCTCTTCTCTCATTCGTTTTATTTCCCTCATCAAAATTTCCACCATCATTTCTAAGTTTGTGTTTTGGCCACCACTCTCAATTAATTCAGATCCTTCATTTTGGGTATTAAATGTTTCACCAATACCATTTATCAAATAATTCCAATTTATATCTACGCATTTCGCGTATATTATATCGATGTCAATACTATTTCTAGCTTTCCAAGAAGATAGCGTAGTAGGAGGAATATCAAGGAAATCTGCAAGTTTTGTATCTGATTTTAGATTGTATGCAGATTTAATTCGACTGATAATCAGTTTTTTATCTAATTTTACACTCAAAATGCGTATAATTTCTTGTTTAATACTCAAAATGAGTATATATTTGTGTTGTTCAAAAATGACTATTCAAATATGCGTAATAATTTATCACAATACAAACCTGCGAGTCAAGAAGAAATTCAATTTCTACGACATAATATGCCTAGAGGGATGGTCGCTATGATAAACATACGAACCAATGAACCTCGCTGGAGAATATTATATGAACTTGAACGATATCCTATTAATCAAAATTTAAACATCATACAGGCTGCTAGAGAAATTCTTTTTGCAGTTACAGGACTGGATTTCGACCAGGAATTGAATAAGCGTAAAGGCTTGAAAAATTCATAATTAGTTCCAATGTCTATTAACCCTGTCATATTAGAATTATCTCAGCAGATTGCTCATTTACAATCTGAATATGAATCCTTAATTACTGAAAATCAGAATTTAAAAAAGGAATCACAGGTAAAAATAGAAAGAATAATTAAAAAAAGAGACAAGAAACCTTCAAATCAGCATTTTTTAAAATCCGTTGAAGTTATTAAGGAGAAACGTCTTTTTGATTTAGAAAAAAAATACAGCGTCGAACTTGAGTTTATACGCGCTAGGTATCCGCGATGGAAACCAAATATATAGTTCTTTAACATGCGGGGGTGAAGCACTGCCTAATGATGAATTAGGAGTGGAGTATGTTCCCTTAGCTTAATATCCTTGAATAGGATATGTGAATGTCCATAAGAGACATGAGCTAGGGTTGAGCTGCCGGAAGATAAGGTGATCGCTTTCATAGCCAATACCAAATCCCTTCTGTAATGAAGGACGTTTTACCCCGATCAAAATTTTCAAAAATGACAAAAATATATTTAGCTGATAGTCGACATTGATGTGTCTAGGTTCAAAACCAACTATCAGCTCTAAACAACCACAATGATATGGAAAAACTTACGCAACTTGGTAGAATTGATCAAGCAATTGCTGGAAATCTTTCCGATATCCGCGTAAGTTTCGAAGATTATGCTGGTCTAGCTCTGGATTTTATTGTATTTATTTCCAAACGCATAAAATTTGACATTTTCGGATATACCTGTTTTACGTTACAAGAATTTTGTAAAGCTACAGGAAGGAATAGAGGTGATTTAGCACAACGATTATCTGCCGAAGATTTAAAAAAACCTTATGAAGTTGAAGGCTATAAATTTGAGACTGTCTTCGAACATCTTTTAATTCAGTTAGTAAGAACTAACTTGCTGTTCAGTAATGTTTACACTACCAAAGAAAAAGATAAGATCATTAAAATTGAATCTATCAGGATTCTGCACGATGTTAAGCTAAACTTTAATAGAAGATCGAATGAGATTAAAAGATATGAAGTAAGACTTAGTCCAGAATTATTAGATGGTTTCATAAAACGTTATTATACAATTGATGCTGAGGCATATAAGCTAGCAGGAAAAGGAAGAGGACGAGAAGGGCGACAGGCAATAGTGATATATCTTTCTATTTTGAGACATATTTTATTTTCTCAAAACAAAACGTCTTCTACAATCTCATTAAATGTAATTTCGAATTACCTTAATACGGAAAATAAAAAATCCTACCACAAAAAGGAAATGGTGAATAACGTTTTGAAAATTATAAGAGACAAGGCTAATTTTCCTTTCGATTATCAATTTGTATCCGCCAATACTTCGTATCAATATAGTATTGAACTCTCTTTCTTACCGGTCTATTCGAAGGCTACCTTACTTAAGGAACATAATTTCTATTATGCCCTTTTAGACGATCTAAGGTTTCTCTATAATTCGAAGTATAAAAACCTTGTACATAAAGATAAGGAGCCATTTCAGGCCTGGTTAACTACAAAACAATGTGATATTACTGAGAAAGTTCAAATCCTTAAGAAAGTTTATTCTAAATGTTTTTCAATTAATCTTACTGATAACCAAGCATTGGAACTTTATAAAAAGGGTATCACTGATGATTAATGTGTTGTCGAATATTTCGATAATGCTGTCAGACGTTTCGATAGTGCTGCCGGGTATTTCGATAATACTGTCGAATATTTCGATAATACTGTCGTGTATTTCGATAATACTGTCGTGTGTTTCGATAATATAGTCGAGAGTTTCGATGCTGTTGGGTATTTCGATAATATTTAGGCATAAAATGTTTCTTATTTGCCTCTCAACCTTGTTCATTGTCGAGTATTTCGATCTATTATATACTATACTTGAAAGTATATAACCTAATTTATAACTAAAGAGGAAATAGTTCATAATGTAAATTAATGAAGTGGCTTTCCTTCTTTGATTCCTGAACAAATACTACCGAAAAAAGAATAAAATTATGAATATTGAAACCATTAAAAACACAATCCTAATTTCAGATTTTTTGCAAAGAGAAGGATTTGAACCTATACGACAATCAGCAGCACAAATTTCTTATAAAGCACCTTATCGTGTTGACAAAGATCCTTCATTGGTCGTAAACGATAGGAAGGGCGTCTGGTATGATCACGGTGAAGGAACTGGAGGAACAATCATTGATTTAGCGATGAAATTATATAACACTAAAGATATTGGATTCGTCGTTAATCGATTAAATCAACTATATAATAATTTCCCCCTTGATCAAATTCCAAACAGAAATCAATTTGAAGCTATTGAAGGAAAGAAGTCTCACGAAATAAGGAGAATTGAACCTTTAGGGAATAACTTTGCTATAACAGCTTATTTAGTGTCTAGGGGTGTATTCGAAGAGGCTGTCAAATCAAAGCAAGTTGTCGAGGTCTATTATGATCACATTAATGATAAAGGAGAAGCGAAAAGGTATTTTGGTGCTGGTTGGAAAAACGAAGCTGGTGGTTACGATATCAGATCAAAATATGCAAAAATTTGTATCGACCGTAAAGATATACTTATTGCTCAAGGTGATTCTGGCAAAATAAATGTTTTTGAGGGGATGATGAATTTTCTATCAGCCTTAAAGGAGAAGAAGGTATCTATGAAAGACACAAACATTGTTATGAATTCCCTTTCATTATCTTCCAGGGTAATCAATAAAATTAAAAACTTTCCAATGATCCAGTTGAATATGTTTCTTGACAACGGTACTGGAGGTGATAAATATACTAAACTATTTGCAGAACACTTTCCTTCATTGACGGATCGACGTGACATTTATAACGGTTTTGGTGATTATAACGAAAAAGTGATGAATGATCTCGAAAAAAAAGAATTGTCCTATAAACGGCAATAACAACACCATCATACCATAGTACCAATATACCATGATACTAATACATCATGATACCATAGTACCAATATACCATGATACCAATGTATCGTAATACCAATATACCACAGCACAACGTTAAAAAGCATAGCGTTTGAATACGATGATTTTATCAGATATATAAAGTGCATTCTCAAGTCGGCATCGTGCTTTTTCTTTCGAATGCTTATTTAAAAATGCTGTTAAAATTGTCTTCGTTTTTAGAAGTGCAGGATGTGTTTTTCGGTACCTCAAAACTCCTGCCGACTAAGGTCGGTGTAAAAAATTCGCAACTCATTTTTTTCTATGAAGACTATTATTAAGAAGAATAAAGGCGGTCGACCACCTTTAGACGATACCGACCGAAAGCAGGCAATCATTAAAATATATTGTCAAACTTCGGAAAAAGAAACAATCTTAAAAGAAGCAAAATCAGCTGGACTAACTGTAAGTGATTATGCAAAACGTCGATTGTTTGGTCAAAAAATAATCATGAACTATCAAGAGTTTTTTAAAGAAATTCATGAGATCGGAACCGTGTTTTCTAGGGTAGGCAACAACATTAATCAGTTAGCGAAGCACGCAAATGTTCTTAATAAGATGGGAAAACTCGATAAATCAGTGGTAGATATGTTATCACTTTTGCTTGACGATTATATTAAAAAGAAGGAAGATGTGAGGGTTGTTTTAAGAAAAGTTATAAGAGAGTTAGTGAAATGAACGCGGTAATTTTAGATAACAAAAAAAAAGGAGGGGCTTCCAGTTCGTCTAAAAGTTTTGGAGGGGTTAGGTATAACACTACCAAAATGGACAAGGGAAAAGGCGAACTAATGGCGTTAAGAAATTTTAGCACTCTTGAAAACGATAAATTGGTAAAGCCAGAGGACGTTAAAAAATATTTGCAAAGTGTAGCTAAATTAAATCCTCGAAAAGAGAAGGTTCAATTTCATGCAGCTATTTCTTGCAAGGGTAAAGCGTATGATAAATATCAATTAACTGATGTAGCCCACGAATGGGTAAAGCGTATGGGATATGCTGAGAATCCATATTTAATCGTATTCCATAGTGATACCGAGAACAATCATGTACATATTGTTTCTTCACGAATTAATGCAAAAACTGGAAAAACAATACCGGATTCCTGTGAGAATTTACGGTCTGTACAATTCATTGATCAAATCATGAAGGAGAAGTATGGTGTAGATCGGAAATTAAATAAGGCAGATTTTTCGCAGTATAGTACAACAACTTTAGCTCAATTTAAATTGCTATATGAAGTTTCGGGACATTTACTCGAGGAAAAGGAGGGAATGTTGAATTTTTATAAAAGTGGGCGGCTTGTGAAATCTTTTGACTTAGAAGAATTGTCAAATAAAATAAAAGATTGTAAAGAGGATGCTAAAAAGTTAAACCAGCTGTCTGCAATTTTTAATAAATATCTTGTAGATTTTGAAGGGTCATTGAAACCTATTCATCAAAATCTTTCGGGGAACAGAGAAGGAAAAATTATTGGTTATAAATCAAATTTTACAGATTTTATAAGAGAACGGTTTGGTATACAGTTTGTTTTTCATTTTAAAGACGATAAGAAACCTTATGGCTATACAATTATCGATCATAAAAGTAAATCTGTTTTCAAAGGGGCATCCGTTATGAAGCTCGCGGAGTTAAGTAAATCTGCTGATCATAAAGTCAAGTTGAGCCATGTAGATAAGCATTCTTTACTACTGTCTAAATTCAATACCGATTCACTGAGTCATGTGAAAATTCTTTCGAAGAAATTTAAAATACCAATGTATCAAATTCCGATGTCGAATCGACAAATAAGTAAACAGGAAATTTCTTACTATAAAGATTTGTTAAAGTTTTACCTGAATAACAATCCGGTTTCAGGGTTAGGGAGTCTTAATATGGAAATAGTAAAAGAGGGCGGTAAGTTGTTTGTTATGGATCATGGCAGTAATACAATACTCGAAGCCGAAGACATTTTATCCTCGGATGATATACGGTCATTGGATAGAGAAAGTGAATTTCAAGATAGCCCCGATATTCCTTTAATAAATCCTCTTGGAGGCATTGCAGAAATGGCAGCTACTATTACTCCTGACACCGGAGAAGAAAATAATAAGCGGAAGAAAAAGAAAGCAAGATAATTTTTTTGAATTCTTACAGGCAGCGTAATATAAACGCCTGGTTTCGAACCGAAGTTCTAATAATCTTAAAACATTTAAAATATCTATAGGCATTCGCCAAAAAATGAGCTGGGTTCACTTTGTGTCGCGGCTTTTTTTATTTAAAACATAAATAAATAATCATGGTAATATTATTTGGAAATCAAAAGGGGGGAGCGGGGAAAAGCACGCTCGCTATGCTCTATGCAAATTATTTGTCGCTGGTGAAGAAAGAAATGGTAACCGTATTGGATATGGATTATCAAAAATCGTTATTGTCAAGGTTTGAGGATGCTAAACCTTTGGAAAATCCAGAACCTTATCAAGTTGTTGACGTTGATCTAGAGAAGTTTCCGATGGTTTATGAAGTACTATTGTCTGAAGCTGATCAAAATATTATCATCGACTTACCAGGTAAGATTGATGATGATAATTTGATCCCTGTTATCAAAGCGGCTGATATTATAATAATTCCATTCCATTATGACAAGCTAACATTTCAATCAACTCATCTATTTGTGATGATCGCTAATGATCTTAATCCAGATGCAAAGAAAATATTCATTCCAAATCAAATAAAGAGTTCGGTTAAATATGAACTAAAATCGGGAGTGGATGATTGCTTTTCAGAATATGGTGTGATTACCCCACATATTCCACATAAAGTAGCTCTGCAACGTTTGACCACCCGTGATCTTCCGTCGGAGCTGCTTCCGATCGTAGAACCAATTTTTCAGGCAATAACACCTAAACTTTAATCAATGGAGAACATGAAATCTTTAGCTGACAAACTTAGAGATGCATCAAGAGGAAACGTTCCCCAAAAGGTTGATCAAAAGGATGTCCCAGCTAACAATGAACCAGTTGAAGTAATAAAAAAAGTCAAACCAGTTGACAAAAGAAAGGAGGTAATTAAAAATAAGAAGAAACCACAAGGTGAAAACAACAAAAAAGAGGGTGTTTCGCAGAGGATCAGTGAACTGTCCTTCGATGACGATTCTTCCGAACCTGTCACAATCAGATTCCCCAAAAAACTCTATTCAAAGCTTAAACTTTTAGTGAATGAAAAGTTAAGTATTCAAAAGACTACAATATATGCCGTTAATGAACTGCTGGAATCTGACGAAATAAAACAAAAGTTAACAACCATTTTAAAAAGTTTGAATGAATGACATGGATCACATTTATAATATACCTTATAGTAGGGTATATCGGGTATTACGGCATTAATTTTCTTTTCGACCTATTAAAGAAGCCAACCCTGCAAGCTGGGGAAGTAGAGACGTTGTCAGTCTCAGATAATATTGAAACAATAGAAGTTTATGATGATGACGATCAAAATAACGTAGTTATCACAGCCAATAACTCGACTGGAGAAGTAGATAAACAATCAATTAAATATGAAAATAAACCAAACAAGGAGGGAACAGAATCAATAGACAAAACTGAATCACAAATCATTCCTTCGATAGTAGAAGCTGTAATTTCCCCGAATGGAGGGGTACCATTAAAATCACTTGCCGAAATATACCGGCTAAAGGCAATTCGTGAATCAAATAAATTGCCATTCGCATCTTAAAAAACGCGGCACTCTGACAATGCCGCGAAAATCAAACAATAATTTACTTAACAATTTATATAATTTTCAATTATGCTTACAAACAAATTTAGCAAATTCTCTAAAAATGCCACTCTTCTAATGGCTGCACTTATTTTCTCAATCGTTAGTGCTTCCGCGCAAGGTTTTGGAACCGGAATCGACGCAGCTACAACCGAAGTCAAGTCCGCATTTGATTCAATCTCTCCATTTATCATGATTATCGGTGGGGTTGTAGGTATGATCGGAGCCTTCCGTGTTTATCAAAAATGGAACTCTGGGGATCAGGATATCAATAAAGAACTTATGGGGTGGGGCGGTAGCGCACTTTTCCTAGTTATCGCGCCAATCGTAATTAAGGCGGTATTTGGTCTTTAATGTCAGAACAAAAAACTTATCCAGTTTACAAGGGGCTTCAGAAGCCCCTTGTTTATAAAGGCTTTAAAGGGCGATATATGTACTGGGCAATCGGGTTTATTCTGATTGGACTTATTCTAGGTGCAGTTCTTTCTTCGGTGGTCAATATGTTTGTTGGACTTCTATGTATGGCAGTCACATTCGTTGGAGGGATATTTTACACATCACAAAGACAAAAAAATGGTTTATACGATAAGACCCGAATTAAGGGGATTTATATTCACAGAGCCAATTTAAGGGGGATACGAAATGTCAAAGATAAAATTAATTAAACAGCCTTATTTAGGGATCGAATCAAAAGATGATGAAATGCATTTTCTGCTTGGGTTAAACGGAGAGGCAAGCGTAGCTATGAAAATAACCAATAGCGTTCAACAATATGCTGCTAATTCTGCCGATTACATAAGCTATCATAATGCAATGTTGAACATCATCAAGATTTTAGGAGCTGGATACCTCATTCAGAAGCTTGACGTTCTTTCCAAAGGTGTATACAATGAGAGTAATTCTACTGAATATTTACAAGTAAAATACGACGAACACTTTAAGGGACGACCTTTTAATGTTATAAACAGCTATTTAATCATAACTAAAACATCCTTTAAGAAAAAAGGTACGATGAAAGTTGGAGACGAGGAGTATATGGATTATAAATCCATTGTTTTTAAAATACAACAATCATTGCAAACAACTGGGTTTAAACCAAAGTTACTCCGAAAGAAGGAAATCGACACCCTTTATTTACGTACACTAAATATGGATTTTGTAAGTAAGGCTGTAACACTAGATAATTTTTCACCCAATAATAAGCAAATCAACATTGGTGATCGCGTAATAAGTTGCCGCGCACTTATTGATATTGATAGAATAGATTTACCTAACGAGGTTACTCCATATCAAGAAGTAAACACCAATGAGGCGATGCGTAATTTTCCTGTCGATACCCTTTTTTTTCTGCACAATGTGCCTAACTACGAAACCATTATTTATAATCAGGTGATTCAAATACCTGACCAGGTTAAGACAATTCAAAAGTTACGGCTAAAACAAAAAAGACATACAGGAATTCCCGATCCGGAGAATGATATATGTGTGGAAGATATAGAGCGGCTGTTATTCGATGTTGCAAGAGAAAATCAAATGCTTGTCAACTCTCACTTTAATATCGTAGTTTGTTCAAAAGAAGAAAACATCCAAAAATCATTAAATTACATTGATAATGCGCTATCGACGCAAGGGGTAATCCCATGTAAAAATTCGTATAACCAGTATGAACTTTTCAGAAGTATATTGGTTGGGAATGCGGTTGAGTTAAAGGAGTATGATTATTTCTTGACAACTTCTGATGCAGCATTATGTTATTTTTTTAAGGAGGCCCTGCCTGTTTCTGAACCATCTCCACGAGGTTTTTCAATTAGGTTTACCGATAGGCAGGGCATACCTATAAGGATCGACCCAGCAGACTACTCGAAAGATGTGGGTAGGATCAATAGTCGAAACAAGTTCGTTTTAGGGCCATCGGGAAGTGGTAAGTCCTTTTTTATGAATTCCCTGATTGAGCAATATTTGCTCTTTAACATGGATGTGGTGATTGTTGATACAGGTGATAGTTATTCGGGTCTATCAACCTATCTAGACGGTACGTACATTACCTACAAACCCGAAAAGCCAATCACAATGAACCCTTTTATAATTAAAGAAGACGAGTATAATATTGAGAAAAAGGACTTCTTACAATCTTTGATTGCTTTGTTATGGAAAGGATCATCAGGTGTTTTAACACAGGTAGAAGAAGACTTAATTTCGGATGTAATTACTCAATATTATCAGACTTATTTTAATAAGAAGGAAAACGGATGGATAGAACGTTCCACCATAGTGGAATTGGAACAGTACTTACGGAATTATGCCATAAATCTGTTGTTGTTGTTTGAGGACGCAAAAGAAACGGCAATAAAAGGGGCTAAATGGGCAAACAAGAAATATTATGAGGTGTTGCATATTGAAGAAAATGCAAGTTTAGAAGAAATAAAATATGCTTTCCGAAAATTGGCAAAAGAGCATCACCCTGACACATCCCGAAATAGAGAAAATCCGAAGATTGATTCAGAGCTTTTTTCATCCATTACAGAAGCGTATGAAATATTAATAGACCCAGTAAGCAGAAAGGAATACGATAAGGTCAGTTCCATTATGAAAATTGAGTCCGTATCGGATTTGAAAGAGCATGTTGAAGTCAATGGAAGTTCGTCGATCTCTAGGGTGTATACCGATATACTTAGGCAAAAGGCTCATGAAATAGAAGACAATTTCGTAATTAGCGAATTGAATTTTAACACGTTCTATGAATTTTCATTAATCCTGATTCCATTGATTAGGGAGAAGGCTCAAATTCATTTTGATGTTGACGAATACAGATTTATCCTTAAGAAATTTTATAAAGATGGGGAATTTGATACTACTCTCAATAAAAAAGCTGATTCCAGCCTATTCAATGACAGATTAATTGTATTTGAGATTGATAATATTAAAAACAATAAAATTCTTTTCCCAATTGTCACATTGATCATCATGGATGTTTTCATTCAGAAAATGCGTAATAGAGAACACCAGCGGAAGGCTCTTATTATAGAGGAGGCTTGGAAGGCAATCGCCTCACCGATCATGGCTCCACAAATTGTTTACCTATATAAAACAGCCCGTAAGTTTTTCGGTGAAGTGGTTTTAGTGACCCAAGAGCTTGACGATATAATCAGTAACGAGGTCGTTAAGGATAGTATCATTAGTAACTCCGATACATTTTGCTTGTTGGATCAAACAAAATTCAAAGATAATTATGATAAGGTTGCGAAAATCCTTGCTATTAATGAGGTTGAGCGAAGAAAAATTTTTACCGTTAATAATCTTGATAATAAGGATGGTAGAGGGCCTTTTAAAGAGGTTTACATTAAACGGGGATCTACAGGAGAGGTTTATGGCGTAGAAGTGTCACTGTATCAGTATTTGACCTATACAACTGAAAAGCCTGAAAAATTGGCCGTCGAAACATATACCAACTCATTCGGAAATTACCCTGACGGGTTAGAAATGTTTGTAAGCGAAATGAAAGCGGCCGAGGTGCCCCTTTCCGCATTTGTTGGTTTAATCAATGGAATTATGACTCCTTTAACCAATAAAGGTATCCGGGTCTTGCATTCATTCAGAAAACATCACGGAAGCAACGCTTCAAACGTCTTCATTAGGGAATTCAATTTGGCGACACTGCCATATGAGCAATGGCTCGATTTGGAGCAAAGAAAACCTGGTGACACCTAATAATCTTATTCACATTTAATTTAATAGGTCATGAAAAAGACAATTATCCTATCATGTGTTTTGGCCTTAACCGGAGTAACTAGGACTAATGCGCAAACCGTTTATGTTGATTTGCTTGTTGCACCTGCAATGGTTGTATATGCAGAAGCGTTGAAAAGTGAGCAAAATGAAGCAAAAAGAAATCTCAGATTCATCCGTGATGGAAAGGCACTTGTAAATGGCCAGCTACACGTTGCCAATAATTTGCATAATAAACTTTTAAAAGGTCTGAAAGAGGTTTCGGGGGTAGTTAATAATGCTGTTGTAATAAAGCGAATTTACGAGATTTCTGCGGATATTATTAGCGAAGTTGGCGAAACAGCTGAATTAGCAGCTCAAAACCCCCAATACGCTATTTTCGCATCAAGTGGGGTGTCGGCCTTTCGTCAACGTGCCATCAAGCTCTCTGGCGATGTAACAAGTGTTATAACAGGAGGTGAAACGAACTTGATGGATTCAGGGGAAAGGCAGCGTTTATTACAAAATATTCACCTAGAACTTAAGTTGATTTACGCAACAGCATATGGAATGAATAATTCTATACGATCGGCAATTCAAGCAGGTTTTTGGCGACGGATTAACCCCTTTGCACGTTGGGTAAATCCTGATGCTGCGATTATGCGTGATATCCTTAGAAATGCAGCGGCTACTTAATTCAAAACCCTTCAATCATGAAAACATTTATATTACTCTTTCTATTGCCAGCGCTTTTTATTCCCCATTCAGCAAGATCGCAGATATATTTTGATGTCCTTACCGCTCCATCTATATCTTTTAGTGCGCCTTTGATTAAAGGACAAATGGACAACACCAATGAAAATTTGGATGCGATCAAAAGGGGACAATTGTATTTACAAACTCAATTGGGAGTGGCTAATAATCTCCAAAATAAAATTTTAAAAGGATTGCGAGAGGTTTCAGGTACAGTCAAAAATGCTATTACTATTCGGCAGATATACGAGAAATCAGCCGATATAGTTGCCGAAATGCAGGATGTGGTTCAACTAGCATCCGATAATCCTCAATATTCAATATTTGCCTATAAATCAGCTGGGATTTTTAGGGATCGCGCATTAGGACTCTATGCCGAAGTAGCGCGAATATTACACGAAGATGATCGAAACCTATTAGATGCTGGAGAAAGACAACAGCTACTTCATAATGTTCTTAGTGATTTGAAAATTCTATATGCTGCAGCATACGGTATTCATTTCTCGATGGAGAATGCAATAAGGAAGGGTTTTTGGCAAAGCCTCAATCCATTTAGAATTTGGGTAAATCAAGATGCTTTGATTATGAAGGATATTATCAGAAAAGCTTCTTATTTATAAAATAATTTAATTGCTATGAAGAAGATATGTATAATATTTGTCTTTCTTGGATTATCCTTTTCCAGCAAAGCAAGAGATTATATCTCTTATTATTTGGTTCATGTAGGAGTAGACCATACCCTAAAAGAACATGAACGACAAAAGGATATCAAAAATCAACAAGCAGTTGTAGGGGTACTGGAAGAAACTAATAAAACCGAAACTAATAAACTCAAAAATACATACGACAAAATAATTTCAAGATTAAGCAAGCTTGGACTTGCAATCGACGCTGCATTTATGGTACAGGAGGCTTATCCCATGTTGAGCCAATTAATAGAGACGCAAAGTAAAGTAATAGATGTTGTCTCGGATCACCCACAGCTGTTGCCTCTTGCTATCGAAAATGAAAGATTCATCGTTGAAAAAGGACGATCATTAGTCAACTACATGACCGGACTGTTTCTTTCAGTTGGCGACCTTAATCAAATGAAGGCTGGCGATCGCAAGCTTTTATTAAGTCATGCGCTTAATGAGCTTAGCAGCCTAAATGGAATGTCATGGAAGATGTTATCGGTAATGAGAGGGAGACTGTTGGCCGACAAGCTAAAACAAATGCGAACCTTGGCTTGGGTAAACAGGGAAAAAAACTTAATAGGTGACATTATTGAAAACGCCACACGCTTATGAAAACACAGATAATAGTAATTTTCTTTCTTCTTATAGCCTTTAAATCAAATGCACAGGTGTATTATCAAATGTATTACGATTCTGAACATTTTGCAGCCGTTACGGCAAACCAAGCAATGCGGATGACAACAGAAGGAATACTTATCAATCAAACGAAGAAAATAAAGGAAAATATGAACGACATTAATACCAACGTCGCAAAGTATGTTCTTGTAAAGGATATGGTATACCGCTATTTAACTGAGGTAAACGAAGCATTGAAAGACGGCAGACAAATGAAATACATGGTATACCTTATTGATGATATCATACAGGAATCACAATATATTGTAAATGACGTTTCCGATGCCCCTCAATATTCTGTTTTTGCCCTTAAATCAGTAGAGTCTCTTCGATATCAGTCACTTGCTGTTTTTTCAGAAATATCAAGGCTAATAAATAAAGGAGGTGTCGAAGCGATGATGGAGAATGCAACCCGAGATGAGATTCTGACCGAAATATGTTCGAGGCTTCGCATTATACGAGGGGCGCTATTTGGAATCCGAAATTCAATTAAATGGGCGAAGAATCGGGGATTTTGGACAAGCTTAAATCCGTTCAGAGTTTGGGTAAACCAAGATAAGTTAATAATAAACGATATCCTAAGAAGCTATAATTATGTAACAAAATGAAAAAGCTATCTATACTTATTTTCCTTCTATCTTTTTCGATAGTCAAACTTTCTGCACAAGCCACGGTCAAAAAAATCAAAGACCCTCATATCCGAGCACAGCAGCAAAGAATGGTTTTTGAAAAATGGGGGGATTGGCTCCCGAGAGGAAAATACATTTTTGGAATACAATATAATGTCCACCACACAATGACTTGGGGGTGGGCTGCACCTAATCAAAATGACCGATATCGACGAGGGGCAGATATACGACCTTTAGGGCCTGCAGGGCAACAAACTCAACGAATGGCGTTAAATACAACTTTAAAATCCACTTCTGATAAGTATAAGGAATACACTGATTCAATAGCGCATAACGCAATAAGTGAACTTTATAATACGTCTGGTTTATTTTCCTCTCTTGATCCTTTATGGCGACTGTACTACTCAAAAGAACTCGACAAGATCATAACCTATGATCGGAACAGTTTAGTTTCTTCGCTTTCAAATGATCAACGAATTTATCTTACAACGACCGGTGGTATAAATTGGTATGATGAACAGATGCAGATCATGCAGGAAAAATTAAATGCGGCTTTCAATCAGGACATTGATAGAGGATCAAGGATTATCAATTACCATAATTTGTTGCTCGAATTCAGAAAGCTTCGAAGTGTATGGAATTCAAAACTTATGTTGGCGGATAAACTGAAACCGCTTTATGAAACAAATAACAGCATAAAATATCCATCAAGTAATGGTTTTGCAACGACAGGATCATCTGATGAAGATATTATGCGCACAATTTTGAACAGAATTATCAACAAACGTGAAGATCAATGAAAAATATGAAACTGAAATTCTTCGCATTTATAGCTGTATTGTTCCTAATGACGATACCACTCTATAATTATGCGCAGACTCAACCAGATTTAAATACTCCACCCAAGGAGAACGCAGCTAACGCGCTCGACTGGTCTCAAGGAGCTGGCCTGTTCGAAGACTGGTTTATGGATGTATTCCTAACCAAGTACAAAGATATTATTTGGGGGGAGTTCGATACATTTATCAATCTAGCTCGTGCTTTAGCTGGGATATTCACTCTGATTTTCTTTGCAGGGAGGGCATATGGGATGATGACTGGTGATCAGAAATGGGAAATTATGCCGCTTCTACGGCCATTTGGACTCTTGCTCATAATCATGCAATGGAAGGCCTTTGTTACCATCGTTTCCATGCCAACAGATGCAATGGCAGCGATAATGTACGATAAACAGGAAGCCCAGCAACTTAATGTGACGAACATGCGGTTGATTCGAGCGGAATACCAAAAATCAATGATCGACAATTTATTCAAAATGTCCTCCGAGGCTGAATTGGCTGCTGATGAAACGAAGGAAATGGTAAAAGATAAAGGGAATTGGTGGTCACGAACAATAAAGGAAGGTTGGAATGAAGTGGTAGCCCCTGTTTACGAAATGAAATTCCGCTTACAAATAAGCTTACAACTAACATTGACACAGGCATTAGAGATGCTTGCTTTATGGATATTGCGTATAGCAGTCTATACAATATTTGCTATTCAAATTATATATTCTGGAATACTAGTAATGTTAGGGCCAATATCTGTAGCGACGAGTATTCTACCTATGTTTAGGGACAGCTTTAGTTCATGGATATCTCGCTTTATAGCGGTAAACTTATATTTAACTATTGCGTTGATGATTATGTTCATAGGTGGCGTATTCCAAGAGTTTGCAATGCAAGCAGAGGTAGGACGGTTTGCCGAATTTGTTGACAGAGACGGTAATATGTTAGCTGATGGGGCTGCTAAATTGTTATGGTTAACCGGAAATGGAGTTCTGTCATTTGGATTGGTAATAGTTAGTTTTCTCGTGACTGCGATCTGTATGATGACGGTACCTTCGATCTCAACATGGGTTGTAAGTACTGGCGGAGCTACATCTGCTGTGGGAACAATGGGAAGGGCTGCCGCTGTTGCTACTGGAAGATTAGGAGCGGTTGGAAAAATGATGATAGGAGGCGGAGGAAAAAAGTAAACAAACGCTTTTATTTCGATTACTTAAAGACGAACCATTTAAACGTTCGTCTTTTTTATTAAACAAAAAAATGGGCATCATAAAAAATATAGAAAACAAAATAAAAATGGCAACGGTACTTTCAGTGTTATCGTTTACCGTGTCACTCATTGTTGTATTAGCTAGTCTTTTTTACTCATATAAGCAAATGGAGGAATCGAGAAGAAGTATATATATCCTCGATAATGGAACACCTATCCTTGCAAAACAAACCGACCAACAGGTTAATAGACCCGTTGAATATCGGGCGCATGTAGATTTATTCCATTCTATTTTCTTTACAATGACATCTGATGATAAATACATCGAATCGCAAATGAAAAAAGCGATGTACCTCATAGATGAATCCGGTATCCAACAATATAATAATTTAAAGGAAAAAGGTTTTTTTAGTCAGATCATGTCTTCTTCGGCTGTTCTTACCATCCAAACAGATAGCATTCATTTGGATGTTCCTAACAATTATTTTAGATACTACGGGAAGCAACGTATTGAAAGAAAAACATCCTATGTAATCCGATCTCTAGTAACCGAAGGTTACTTCACGGATGTACCTAGAAGTCAAAATAATCCACATGGTGTCATTATCGAACGTTGGCGAACACTGGAGAACAAGGATATCGCAACGTCGGTTAAAAACGTACTCTAATGAAAAAAATAGTAGATAAAATTATAAAAATAATAAGTGCTGTAAAAGCCGGGGATCAGGTGGCTATAAAGTCTATCTTTTTTATTATGGTCGGGATCATTATAATTTCATTCCTATTGGCAATATTGTCTGAAACGATCTTTAAACCAGATTATGAGAGGCCTCAAATGGCTATTGGTTCGGGGAACCCTCAAATTTTGTCCAATAGTCTTTCAGGAGTAGTCTCATCGACAAGTGATCTGGTGGACATCATGGAAATAAAATCAAGCATCGATTCGTTGGTACGAAAAGAATCATTAACCCCTAGCGATAGCGTTAAACTGTTAAATGCCTTCCAGCATTTAGAATTTTTAAACCGTAAAAACAATCCGAAAAACTATGAAGAAAATTAACCTCAAGCAGGGTAGATATATATTACCGCTGGTCTGCCTGCCATTCTTTTTATTGGGTTTTTATATATATAAAGACATGGAGAAAGTTGAAGAACCACAGGTCGTAGTGACTAATGACGTAAATTCCAATATTGCCGCTCCGGCTCCATCTGTAACCGATACGGAATTAACTAACAAATTAGAAGAATACAAACGGAGTTATAAGGAGGGAGACGGTTATACTGCTATATCACGCCTTGAAGATGAGCAAAAAGATCAACAAAATGTAACATCTCTTTATTCGAACTCTGAAAAACAATCGCTTGATAGCATTGAAAATACCATACAGGAAAGGAAATCTCCTAGAACTGCTGCTAACCAATCAGGTTTCAAACCACGGTCACAAAATTTATCAGATAATGATAAAATGTTGATTGGACTTTTGAACCAGGAACCCCAAGAAGAAAAACGCCAGCCGGAGCCACAAGTTGATCCAGGAGAAATGATGAAGAAACAATTCGAAATGCTCGACTCTTTTGAAAAAGCTAACGATCCGGAGCAACAAGCTAAATTAGCAAAAGAGCTACAGGAAAAGGAACTCCAACAAGAAGTGGCTCGGATAGAGGCCAGTAGATTTACAGTACAAAAGGCTGAATTGACCAAGGGCATATTCAATACCCTTAAGCCGGAAAATTCAAACTCATTCATCAAGGCGATAATAGATGAAAATGTAACTGCCTATGCAGGGAGCCGCATTAGAATCAAACTAATGGAGGATATCATGGTAGGACAGGAAGTCGTGAAGAAGGGAACATATCTCTATGCTATCATAAATGGGTTTTCGCAACAGAGAATCACCTTGAAGATCACTTCTATAATGAAAGCTGATAAGATCATGCCGATTGACCTTGATATTTATGATACTGATGGGATGGTAGGTTTATATGTCCCTGCTTCTGCATTTAGAGAGTTTACCAAAAACTTAGGTGGAAATACGATGCAGGGAATGAATATCAGTACTTCAAGTAGCGAAGATCAAAGTCAATTACTTATGTCATCCATCCAAAAGGCATTTCAATCCACATCACAGGCAGTCGCCAAAGCCATTAGACAAAACAAGGCAAATCTCAAATACTCGACATATATCTATTTAATCGATTCAAAAGAACTTAACAAAAAATCTTCCCGAAATGAAAAAGAAAATTAATATCCTATTCGCTTTTTTAATGGTTACTCTGTCAACCTTTGCCCAATATCAAAAAACCGAAGATCTTCCGCTTATTTTTGTAAATGATATTTCAACGATACACTTTGTCTCACCCGAGCCAATACAATACGTTGATATCTCTACTAATAGTTTTGTAGGCGATATACCGGTTGAAAACTTATTAAGGATCAAGTATTATCCTGATACGACTATAAAAGAAAATGACATCTTCAATAACAATAACCCCGAAGCTATTGTGACGGTTGTTGGCCAATCTTTTTATGCACAGTACCGGTTACGTTATGGTAAACAATACAATCCTTCGGCTGCACTCACCAGCATCGAAATTCTTCCGGATGATATGAGGGCCTTAGAATTTCCGGAATTGACCATGACGCGTTCTGAAATGAAACATTATTCTTTGGAAGTAATTAAACGTAAACGTACTTATAACAATGTGGCTGCTAAGGAAAACGGAATGCTTGTCTACCTCAATAATATTTTCGCATTCGGGGACTACGTATTTGTAGATGTATCATTCAAGAATAATACAAACATTAAATATGATGTTGACGAATTCAGGTTCAATATCAAAGACAAGCGGATCACTAAAGCAACTAATGTTCAAGACATCGAAATTAAACCGGCATTTACACTGTATGATCAACCATACTTCCGGAAAAATTATAGGAATGTATTCGTATTCAAGAAATTTACTTATCCCAATGACAAAGTGTTATCCCTGCAGATGACCGAAGAGCAAATTTCAGGGAGAAAGATAGAACTTAAAATAGATTACCGTGATTTGTTAAACGCTGATACACTATGATAAGATTAACAATACTTATATCTTTTCTTTTGATAGCAGCTATCGCAAATGGACAAGATGGTTATACGCATTTATTCCTACGGGGTGGGGCAGTCTATAAACACGCAGGACAAGCTTCTGTCGGGTTTGACTTCGCCTCAAAGTACCACAATGCGTATGAACTCGCTTTCAATTATTACCGATCAAAAAGCAATTATGAAAATTACTTAATCGGCCTTAATTATAAGCCAGTGATCGTAAGAAATAAAAATGCAAATTTCCGTTTCAGATTCGGAGCATATACAGGAACAGACCTTAATAAGTTTGTTGTTGCTCCCAATGTTGGGATCGAATGGGTACAATCATTATCCGGAAATTTGGATTTGATAATCGCCAATAATAACGGATATTTCTTTTTTGCACAAAAGGCCCAACGATGGCGAATTGCTGCCGAAATAGGAATAAAGTTTCCGTTATAGATTTAATGGCTGGGGGTTCAAAATGAATCCCAGTCTATTTCTTATCAACAAACCTAAATATTTATTTATGGAAGAACAAAAAGAACAACAGAAGCTTTACAGCTTCATGCAAATGACCGTATACTTTTTTGTATTTCTCGATATAGGTATCAATGTCTATTTGCAAGCTGGAATATTTGGGGCTTTTTCTCTCCCTTTGGAGCGGCTAGGAAATAGCATCCTATTCAATGAATTACTGAATACTAAAATATTTACCCTAATTATTATCTGTTTAGTAGGAATAGGAACTCTCGCTAAGAAAAACCTTCAAGCTGATCCAAAAAAGCATGTTGCAATTCCATTGGCTATTGGACTCATTTTGCTTTTTTCAAGTATTTTTATACTCAATAGATCGATTAGTAGTTCATCAAGTGACATACTGCCATATACCAATATTTATCAATTCATATATGTTGTGTTTTCTTTTTTCGGGACACTTCTTACCCTGACAGCAGTCGATAACATTTCGAAGTTTATCAAATCAGGATTTGGAAAGGATAAATGGAACGTTGAGGCTGAATCTTTTATGCAGGATACCAAAAAACTCGAATCTCCAACGTCTATAAGTATCCCGATGCTTTTTTATTATAAGAAGAAGGTAAATTCAGGTTTTATCAATATCAATCCTTTCCGTGGGGTGATGGTGCTTGGAACCCCCGGCAGCGGTAAGTCCTTTGGGGTGATTAACCCAGCGATCCGGCAATTACTTGGAAAGGATTTTACGATGTGTCTTTATGATTTTAAGTTTCCTGATTTAGGGAAAATAGCATACTACCATTATCTCCTCGCAAAACAGCAAGGCAGAATGAAGAACCATAAGTTTCATGTGATCAATCTGAATGATGTTACCAAGTCTAATCGGATAAACCCATTAAATCCAGCGTTTGTCAGAACCTTGGCCGAAGCACAGGAAATTTCCACGGCTTTGGTAGAGGCTTTAAAAAAAGGAGATAAGTCAGGTGGAGCTGATCAGTTCTTTACCCAATCGGCCATTAACTTTCTTGCAAGTGCAGTTTACTTTTTGGCAAAGTACGAAAATGGCAAGTATTCTTCAATGCCACACTTAATGGCATTTTTGAATCAAGATTATGAGGATATTTTCAATGCGTTGATGACCAACCCCGAGTTACCTTCTTTGCTCTCCCCGTTTATGTCGGCATTTCTAAAGAAAGCGTTTGACCAATTGGAAGGACAGATCGGTACGCTTAAAATCTTCATTAGCAGGTTGGCAACCAAAGAATCTTTTTGGGTATTTTCTCAAGATGATTTTAATTTAAAAATCAGCGATCCAAAATCTCCTTCAATTTTAGTGTTGGCCAATGACCCAATGACACAGGACATCAATTCGGCCCTCTATGCTTTAATTGTTAACAGGCTAGTAAGTCTGATCAATTCGAAAGGGAATTGCCCGACTTGTATTATTGCTGATGAGGCTCCCACGCTTTATATCCATAGGGTTGAAAATCTGATCGCAACTGCACGAAGTAACAAAGTTGGGGTAATTCTAGGTTTACAGGAGCTGCCCCAATTTAAGCAGCAATATGGTGATAAAACAGCGGAGACCATAAGTGCTATTATCGGAAATGTCCTTTCCGGATCGGTACGGAATAAGCAGACACTGGAGTGGCTGCAAACCATGTTCGGAAAGATCAAGCAAACAGGCGAATCATTGAGTATAGATCGCTCAAAAACTTCTGTTAGCCTTAATGAGCGGCTGGATAGTTTGATCCCTGCAGGAAAAATTGCTTCGCTTCAAACTTCGGAAATGGTAGGTTTAGTTGCTAGGGATGTAAATAACAATGAAAAGTATACAGGTGAGTATCTTTCCTCGGCCGTGCATTGCAAGATCAATCTCGATATGGAATCCATTAATAAAGAAGAAAACAATTATCCTGAACTCCCTACATATTACAATTTTAAAGGAAATATGGATGATAAACTATTTGCCAATTACAAGAGGATTACGGACGAAATAAAAGAAATGGTAGCTCTAATATCCGGAGGAAAGGTCGCATGAAACACTTAATTTTTTCGCTACTGCAATTTATGTCTTTATCATTATTTGCACAGACCTTCAATTCGGTGAAAAAGCCACTTTCCCTTAACTCAGTTTCTACAGTTTCCGAGGAAAGGAAAATGATACTTCCAGTAGATGACTCAACTCGAATTCATTTACCGGATTCACTTCCAGAACTTTCAATTCCGTTAACTCAAAAGGATGAAGATTTAATGGATGATCCATTGACGATAGCATTTTCGAAACCATTATCTTATTTGCAAAAGACTTCAAGTTATGGATATCGGTTTCACCCGATCCTTAAAACATGGAGATTTCATGCAGGGGTGGATTTCGCCTCTAATAACGATACGGTATACTCCATGTTGGCCGGAAAGATTAAAGATTCGGGATATAGTTCTACACTCGGATATTACGTCCGGACAGAACAATCCAACGGAAAACTGGAAGTGCTATATGCTCATCTATCAGAATATTATTATTTAAAAGGGGAGAACCTAGAAGCAGGTGACCCGATAGGTATTACCGGAAGCACTGGATTGTCTACAGGAGATCACCTCCATTTAGGGGTATATAAAGAAGGGAGACATATTGATCCTCTAATTTTTATGTCCCAAATTTTCAATTTTAACAAACATCAAATAAATAGCAACAATGAACGATCTAAAAGAACGCGCGATTTTAGCATTAACAGCGATATCTGAGCCGGATTCGCAAATTACCCTATCGATTGAAGAAGCCGAATATCTTGAAATCTATCTGTGGGATAATTCGGAAATCATGGACGAAAGGAGGGTGATAGATGGCGAAAAGTAACAAAAAGCCACATTTCGAATTAGTGGCAGAAAAACTAATCGAACAGCTGGAAAAAGGTACTTCCCCATTTCAAAAGCCTTGGGATACTGTTTCAGGAGGTTTACCTTATAACCCAACAACGGATAAAAAATATCGGGGTATGAATTCAATTTGGCTAAGTATGCAAGGGTTTGTTGATCCGCGATGGATGACTTTTAAACAGGCACAGGCCAATGATTGGAGCGTAATGAAGGGGGCAAAAGGATCAGTCATAACTTATGTAAAAACTTTTGACCAAGCTCTTGTAAAGGATGAAAATGGTAAACCAAAAATTGATCAAAATGGGGAAAAACAGAAAAAATTGATAGCATTGGATAGACCAATCATAACATCTGCTGTCGTTTTCAATGCTGAACAAATTAAAGGTATACCAAAATTAGAGATTACGCCTGAACGGAAATGGGAGGATATTAAACGTGTAGAAAAAATAGTGTCGAATTCAGGAATAGACTTGTCACACGGAGGAAATCAGGCTTTTTATAACCCAATTCAGGATTCAATCACCATGCCTTCTAAAGATCAGTTCCAAACTGCAGATCGTTATTATGCAACGCTTCTGCATGAAATGGGACATTGGACAGGTCATTCTTCAAGACTGGATAGGCCTTTGGTTGCTCGATTTGGAACCGAGGACTATGCGCGCGAAGAATTGAGAGCAGAAATATCAAGTTTAATGGTAGGGGGGGAATTGAGTTTAGGACACGATCTAGGACAACATTCTGCCTATATCAAAGCTTGGGTTTCAATCCTAACTGATGAACCCTTTGAACTATATAGGGCAGCGGCTGATGCACAAAAAATAACAGACTTCGTTTTGCAATTTGAACAAAAAAGAAATATAGAACAAAAACAGGACGCTTCCTTTATGCTTAATGATAACATTAGTTATAAAGAAGATAATTATATCGTTACCGCGCTTTTACCGGCGAAGAGACTCGAGGTAACCATAGAATCTTCCGGACAGGTACTAAACGTGTCGCCAAAGGATGGTTTGTACAATTCTTTATCTCATGTAATGGAACGGCAGCAACATTTTTCTAACGAGGCTGATATCGCACGGCTCAAGCCTGAAAATACTGAACAAACAAACAAGGATCAAAACACTGAAAGGTCATCTGGACTTAAACGCTAATTCACTTATATAAATTTAAAACTATGTCAAAATTTTCTATCGAACAGCTTCCAAAGGAAGATTTACAAGCCTTGGGCTTATTTAAGGACGGACAGCTACTGTTGGACAAAAACAATAAAGATGCATTGTTAAATGGACGCGTAACTACATTAATGCGACTTCAAGATATTAACGTTGATGGATTGGGGGTAAATTCTTTGGATTCAAAAATATCATTGCAAACCAAAAACGACGGTACCGTCGGGCTTTTTGTTCACCCCATATTCAAGGAACGCGTCAGTCATCCAAAATTGTCCCCCGAGGAAAGCGAAGCTTTTTCTCGAGGTGGTGTTCATGATAAAAAGTCATCGGCTTATGGAAAGATCACTGATTTCGGAGCAGCAAATTACCAAGACAATGAAAAGAATAAACGAAGCTTTTTTATTGAATTGGAAAAATTTGATGGGGAGAAAATAAAAATTTGGGGGGTGGATTTAGAACGTGCGCTTGAAAAGTCGGGTAAAAATATCGGGGATATGGCGCAATTAGAATTCAAAGGAAAGGAAACTGTACCTGTTGAAATCAACGGGAAGTGGGAACACAAAGAACGGTATACGTGGGATGTCAACGATTTCGTCGAAAATACAAAAAAGGAAAATACTGCAATTTTTCAATTTGACAAGGAAACAAATAGTTTCGTGGCCATTGATAGTGAGGATGTCCTTGTGCCTGAAGAGGTAAACGGAATGCAGCTTACCGAAGAACAGAAAAAGAAACTTAAAAGGGGAAAGGTTGTGGACCTGCCTGATGGGACAAAAATACAATCCGCTCCTGCAGATGCTAAAAATGGATTTTTACAATCCAACCGAAAGCTTATTATTGCCTCACTGCTATTGGATGGAGGTATGTCGTTTCTTCTGATCAAAGGCATGCAGCTGATTTCTGAACGCTTAAATCAGAAAAAGAACGAAACTGAATTATATAATAAGGGATATAGGGAAGCTTTGATTAAAATACAGGTTGATTTGGAACGTAAAGCCAAAGAATTCCCGAATAACAAAGAAATTCTAAACGACCTTAACATAGTTAAAGGCGAATTTAACCGGACCGCGACAACAAATACTTACAACGATGCCGAAGAGAAAAATATAAATGAAACTAAGGCTGTTGTCAATGATCCGGAGTTAGATGATAATGCCGAGCGTATGCAGCGTGAAGCAGCTGCTGACCTGAAAGCGGAAGAAAAGATTATACATTTAAAAAAGGAAGAAGTCTCCCAGCAACACTATGAACAAGAAGAAAGGACATATAGAAAACGTTAATGTTCATCTTTCTAAAATAGGCTTTGATGCAGCCTTTTGGCGGCTTTTCTTTGGTTCGGAAGCTTGCTTTCAAAATGGGGTAGTTAAGCTGCCGATCACTAGACCGTTTTTCTACGAAGAGTTCCAGCATGAAATGTTATTTCTTGATGGTAGACGGGCAGTTCCCTTGCAGACATACTTTCAATTCAATGACGGGATTCATCATCGATTTGATGTATTTATTTTTCAATCAGCTACAGATGCGCTAGCATATATCCAATTAAAAGCTATGATCGATTTCGAGGCTGTATTTTTGGTTTTAGGAAAAAATCCAAGTGAAAATGTATTGCAGCATGTTAAATGTAAGTTTCAAGGTTCGCGTTTTTACTTGGCCTATCCGAATAATCCACTTGCTAAAATTGCAGAAATAAGAATTGTTGGATTTCTTGCAGGTGAAAAAATAGGGTTGGAATTGAATAATAATCGGTTTTATTGTAATTACAGAAATAGAATTGCTTCGATTCCGATGGAACGTGTTTCGTTGTCAGAAGTATCAAAATTGACAGGTTTCCGTCCAAAAATGAGGACTTTAAAGCCGCCAAGATCATACGAAAGTTTTTATGATCTGCTCCGCTCAATCCATTCAAAAGGTTGAGTTTTCGGGCAATCCCACGCACAACCCCTTTCGAGCTATCCGCTTTATCATTTTTATCTTGGTCGACTTCGCTTCGACCAGGATAAAAAAGCATGCTTGCTTCTATCACGATTGCTTTCAATCGAAGATTAGCCTATTTCATTTTTACACCAATTTAGTCCCACCTAATTTCTAATCAAAATTATAGTATCATGGAAAACAATAATTATGTGACCATTGCCAAACCAACTCCCCAACAGGTACACGAGCTGGAACTCCCTTACAAACTAAACGAAGAAGAGCGGAAATCAATTCCACCAGTAGAAAAAAAGTTATACCCGTATCAGGAAAATTCAGTTCCAGACATTATCCACGGAATGAAACTATCGTCCGAAGATAAATATATGCTTGTCGTTGATCACTTTTTCCCAAGCGATCAACAGGCAAATCAGTCAACTCGAACGCAATTTCCAAATTCAGTCGCAACTTACCGGCTTGATGATGACGGTAAACTTATTGTGGAATCTGTAAAGGCACAAGAGCAGCCAGAGGTTGCCTTAAGAAATAATGAAGTAGAATTTTTAACCAACAAACACCAACTCACTATGAAAAATATAGAATTTATCAAAAACCAAATGACATATCTTGGTTTTGGCGACAATGCAATATCAGGAGCTTTCGATAAAACCGTCGAACAAGGCAATGAGCGTTTCACGCTTACCGTTAAACCAAAGGATGAAACACTCGCAGGGAATAGAGCTCAATTTGATCTTGAGTTCAATAAAAGTGCTCAAAGTGATATGTACTTTTTTAACACGTTCAAAACAACATTGTTTGATAAGTCAGAAAATCCTTTACGCGCACAAACCTTCCATACAAACGCAACGAAAGGCGTGACAGCTAAAGAGTCGATCAATCTCTTAGAGGGTAGGGCTGTAAAAACGGTTCTTAATTATAATGGGGAAGATTCCAAGGTTTATACTAAACTAAATTTTGAAGAGACGAATAAATATGGAAATTTCAAATACAAGACCTTCAACGAGAACTACGGGGTAAATATCAAAGAAATCATCGCAAGGAGTGAAGCTAAATCAGGACTTAAAATTGATAATTCAACTCTTGATAATTTCGCTAAATCATTAGAAAAAGGAAATTTAGTGCAATCCAATTTTCTTCTCGACACAAAAGAAGTTACCGGCTATGTTGCCTTGAATCCGGAATTCAAAAATCTTGATTATTTTAATAGGGATCTAAAAAAACTTAATAGCAGACGTTTAGGGGATCAAGCTCAACCGGCTATCGAAAAAGAACAGACAACAGTTTCTATTAGCATTGATGGTTCGGAAAATAAATCAAATTCAATTTCGCGATAATTCATACACAGCGAGTATACCTCCTGCTTAATTTTAATTCAAGACACTCCATGAAACGTTTATTTATTTTACTCATATTGCCACTTTTTTTTGCTTGTAAAGACAAAATGAAGATGGCCGGGCATATACAACTTCAAGCCGTAATCTACAACGATCCAACAGGCGACCTATATGATTCCGAACTATTTGAAATCAGTGATCTTTATTTTGTTGGATCACATTTTTTAGAAAAAGTGCCCTACCATAATGACTCCTTGCAAATTCCGCACTTTGCCTACGTGTCAGATGGGAAGTTTGCAGTAGGAAATTCATTGGAGGAACTTAGAACCAATACTAGTTTTCAGCAGTTATCGCAGAAAAAATTTGGAGCACTTTTTCAAACACCGGAGGTGCCTCATTATGATATCAGGGAAGCCATGACGGACACCGCGTTCAATGGTTATAATTATAAGAGATTGAAGATAGCTAATGATTCAGCTTATACAGTTTTTTACATTCATAAAACCGACACCTTAATTCCTTTTTCGCTTGCTCCAAAAATTGACAAAGAGTATAAGGGTATTCTTAACCGAATAGATTCCTATGATAAAATTAATGATCGGTTTGTTTCTTTGCGGATGACAGTTACCGATACGATTCCTAAATCAATGTATGATGTTCTTAAAGAAAATAAATGATGAAAAAAAAGAAGTTTATTAACGGCATTAATCAGGACGATGTCGTAGAAGTATTAAAGCCTTCAGCAATTTATGCATTTACTTCTGTCCTACCTTTAATGATCCTAACCTTTATTACCCTTTTTCTCGCTGTAGCTTATTTAAAGGTATTGGTTTTTGTTTCACTTATAACAGCTGTATTGGCATTCTACAGGTTCTTATATATTAAACTTATGAGCTATACCATTACCAAGCAAACGATAACTGTAAGGACTGGAATTGTTGCAAGAAAATTTGATAACCTTGAATTGTTCAGAGTTAAGGATTACATGGTAAACCAATCTGTTTTTGAAAGGATTTTTGGACTGATGACAGTAAGCCTTCATACTACAGACCTTTCGACAAGAAACCTTGAAATGAAAGGTATTCCCCTTTCCGATATCACGGAACAAATACGTGATCTAGTGCAAGAAGTACGACTTAGTAATCGAATTTTTGAAATTAATTAGTACTTTAAGATTATGAAAAAATCAATTAAATTTCTTTTTTTAGGAGGGCTTGCCTTGATAATGTTGAATTCTTGCTCTAAAGAAATGGAAGATAAAACACCTCAATATGGTGAAAAAAACGTCATCGTTGGTATATCCTATGGGGGTGATTATGAAAATTACGAAGAAGTAATCGGGTTGCAGATCATTGGTAATAATATTACAAATACCAATGTTGAGGGAATCAAATGGACGGAAACAACTAGACCGGATCAATCGGCAGCCCAGTTTCAACATATTGGTAATGCTTCCGGCGGAGTATTGAAGTTAAAAACAACCAAACCAATTTCAGGATGTACGCTTGTGGCTTCCTTCGTTCCTAAAGATGGGGTGGAAATAGAAGAACCAATGACCATTAATGTGCAGTATTTTATTGAAAATAAATTGGTTAAAACAGATGATTTTTCAATGGGAGAAGGGGATGATACCTATCAGGGAATTCTTGTCATCAATGACTACATCGATTAATAAATAATAACGAAAGGGAATTCATAATATTTTATTTCAAGGAGAAGGCCCGACTTGGGCTTTTTTTATACCTCTGACTTAATTAAGTCGAGGTATTCGCTTCGAAAGAAGAATTGGCTAATTCCCTTTCTTTGAGTATTCTACTCCTCTTTATATATGCTGTAATTACAATTTGTCGAACCAAGCAACCACACTTCGTCTGAATAAATATAAAAACATAACTACCCATATAACTACAGCGACCAGCAATCTAGACTCATTACCAGGGCCTAATCCAGTCATGAATTCGATAAAGCCCATGACCCATAATATTGCTAATATTACTACAGTTCTCATATTTTAAGATACAAAATGTTTTTATAAAATGCAAAATTCCTAAACAATGGGTAGACTTCCCCACATATTGGGTTAAAACACAACTATTTAATTACATTCCCCTTCCTAGTATTAGGTCCTGTTTCGATCCTTCCTTATTCAATGCTAAATCGTATTAACTTAGATTAAAATAGATAATTATGTTACAATATATTTTTTTCTGTTAATAATTTATAAGCTAAAAAAGTATAAAATTTTGGGGTTATGAATTATAATTTCAATAAAAACTCTGTAATTTTTATTTTTAAGGCAATAAGCTACCCAGATGAATTTGACTTGAATTTCTGTGTTTATCTAAAAATAGCGCGATAAATGACCAAATATTATTAATCAGAAGATTCTTTATTTATTTCGATGATATCACTGAATAACATATTTGATAAGTTCCTTTTGACTTCGAAGGAAATGGGTGACTTTAATTAGATCCTATTCAGTGCCTTTATTTTTTTTGTATTATTATCGAAGTTTTTGTTTTTTAAAATTGTTAAAAGCTGATCTATAATGAATAAAATACTATTAATCGGTAGTACAGGTAAGATAGGTAAATATGTGTTGAACGAATTATTAAAACATCAATCATTCGATGTAAGAATACTCGTGAGACGAAAAAATGAATATAAAAATTCCTCAATATTATCATTTCATGGCGATATAATGGATGTAGAGAGTCTGTATCCAGGTATTAAATGGTGTGATGTTGTAATTAATTGCGCGGGTATGGTTTCCTACAAACCACAGGATCGAAATTTTCTAAATCAATTAAACGTAATTGGAACTAAAAATATTTTAGAGGCATGTTTATTATATGACAAATCATTAATTCATACGAGTTCAGCTGTAGTCTATGGTTCGACAAAGTTACCTATTCCGCAGGTAGAAAATATAATTGATTCATCGAGCTATCTTTCAGGTTATGCAATTTCTAAATTGAAGGCAGACCAATTAATAACAAGTTCTTCTGTAAATTCTATAATTCTCCGTCCAAGCACCTTGATTTCGTCTTGCGGATCAACTTTCGCTAAATTACTAGGACTTTACCGAAGCGGTTTTCGTGCAGGCTTACAGGGAGGTGCTAGTTTTGTATCACCTGAGGATATAGGTGTAGTATATGGACGAGCAGTTTTACAATTGATTAATAATCAGAATCAAAAATATATTTATAATATTGGGGGTAACAATATTTTAATAAAAGACGTATTCAATTTTTTTCAAGAGAATGAATTTAGAAAAACCCTATTTATCTCTAATAATTTATTAAAAATACTTAGTTACGTTAATGACAAATTTCTCTTGCCAGTTTTGAATAGGTCAATAATTACCCGGGAAAACTTTCTCACCGGTAGCCTATTTACTTATCTAAATTCAGAAAAAGCACAACAAGAATTGGGGTATACAATTACACCCTTTGCTAAAGCCGCTAAAATTATACTTAAAGATGCTAATCACTGATAATTGCATTTTAGAATATATAAGAAATACGTATGTTGGTTATGAGGATTATGCATTTAAGGATATCCCTATTGCAGAAGAATTAAATTTCGTTGTAGTTAGGGATATCCATGAGGTGAACAACGACCTTATAAATATTTCCAAGGATGTATTTATTAGAGGATTAAATTCAAAACGGCAGACGAACTCAATCAATATAATGAATATTTGTGAATCAATTAATGCTGAAACAGGAGGATTAGGTGATTCGATTTATGAAGCCATAGAACAATATAATAAAATCTATACTAAAGCTTTCCTCCGAAATGGATCACGATGGGTCGACTTAAAGACGTTTACACTTTGTTGTGATAAGGCAAAGGAAATTATGGGTAATCAGAATCCAAGAATATTATTCAATATTGCTAAATACACTCATCTGTTAAATGTAAGCTCAATAAATTCAACTAATTTAAGACTTAGCCTAGTTGATCTTCGATCTTGTTTGGAATTAATGCATCTTGAAGTGCGTAAGATGAATTACGATATGATCATGAGACCAATTACAACAATGTCTGAGGGCAATGATTACGTAACATTAGTTGTATCAAAATATGTCACAAATTTTGCTCTACATCATGATATTAATTTTGATCATGAGTTTCAGGTATTAGGATCTATTGCAGGAATTTCTGCGCGGAAAAATCGAGGTAAATTTGGGGAAATAAAAGCATTCTATCGACAATTTGACTTAATTTCAATTTTACAGAATGAATATGGCTATCTGAATTTACCTTTTATTAAAGAAGATTCTTTAAAAGCGCCAATATTTCTTCATAACAAACAGATAGCCCACAAAGTTTTATTACGCAGGAAAAAGATTATCGCAAATTTTTCAAGGTTTTCAAAGTTTACAACTCGGCTAATCCCAAGATATAGTTTAAGCAAGGAAACCTATATCTACGATTATGAAAATCCAATTCAACTGAACTCTATACCACTAAATGAACTGAAATCTCTATTGGATAGTAAAGAAGGTATGCTAGTCTATTACGTTGATGCAACACTTTACGATGATCAAGCACTTTACGATACTGCTAATGCTTCATCGGGAATAATTATTGAAAAAGGGGAGATGTATAATGCACATTCAAACTTATTTGGTGTTAAATATCCAAAAGCGATCGGGTTAACTGGCATTTGGAACGCAACTCAACATATTTTTATTTTTTCGAAAACAGTACAGGCAGATCAGATTCAACGTGTAAAACTTTTCGAATCTATGGTAGAACAACAGAAACACGCCATAATACGAGCAGAGCAAGCTGAGAATGCTGTTACTGAGCTTCAAAGTCTCAATGATGAAATTCAAAAACTTAATCTTAATTTAAAGGATAAGGTTCTAGAAAGAACCAAAGAGCTAGAAATGGTGCACGAACAACAAACAACGACGTTTGTAAATATGCTACATGAAACCAAAACACCCTTGACCTTAATAAATAACTATATCGAAGAATATACTAGCAAAGTGGAAAAGTCCCCTGAATTAACCATTATAAAAAATAACATTAATAAGCTTTCAAGAGATATAAGTAATATGTTTGATCTTGAAAAATTTAATAAGGGAATTGAAGCTTATAATCATCACCAAGTAACTGATCTAAGCACTTTGGTAAAAGATAATCTAGTATTATTCAAACATTATGCTGCGAGAAAAAACATTAAAATCGTTACGCAAATCGAAAAGCATATTTTTCTCTTAGCAGATCAAAGTGCTATTTATCGAATTTTAAATAATCTTCTCGATAATGCAATAAAATTTAGTGAAGAAAATTCAACGATCTCAGTTTCATTGACTAGAGCTGTAAGTGACCATAAGTTAGTGTTAGTAGTAAAAGATGAAGGGCGGGGGATTGAAAAAAAACATCAAAGGAAAATATTTGAACCATATTTTCAAATAGTTCGAAAGAAAAGTAATTCACAGGGAATGGGGCTTGGACTGCCACTTGTAAGCAAAATTATCGAACAATTAAATGGCATTATTACAATCGATAGTGATCCTCCTTTAAAAAAAGGTACTATAATTTCAGTTGTTCTCCAAAATTATGAACCATCGATCGAAGAGGAGATTGTTAAGAATTTACGTATTCAGCCTAATGTTGCATTAGATATTCCAGACCTTGATGTTTTGCCGGAATTAAAGTTCAGAAATGATCTTAAAACTATAATGATCATTGAGGACAATCGTAATATGCTTCAATATCTAATTCGCAAGTTTGACAAACTTTATAATGTTATTCCCTCGCCAAGTGGAAGTCAAGCTTTGAATCTTTTGAAAACTTTACCATATCAACCCGATATTATTTTATCTGATTATATGATGGATAACGTCGATGGAATTTCATTAAGTAATATTATTGCAAATCATAAAAAATTTAATCATATTCCACTTATATTATTAACTGCCGACACCACAGTTGAAACAAGGTTGAAAGCATTGAAGACTGGGGTAATTGATGTATTATATAAACCATTTTCCTTTCACGAACTGGAGCAAAAAATTAAAGCTGTACTCAATACTTTAGACAAACAGAAAATTGCATTTTTTGAAAAATATATAACTCGTAGCAACCCAACAATTGAAACCATGAAACCTAACGATGATATTCCTGGTGTATTTGGTTTAACCGAAAGGGAACGTTCAATTGTAGATTTACTCAAAGTTGGACATACATACGAACAAATTGGAGAAATATTGTTTATTTCAGGTACAACGGCTAAAAAGCATGCTCAAAATACATTTCGAAAGGTTGGAGTTTCGAATAAAATTGAGCTTCTACAAAAACTTAAACTTTAAGTTTATCATCATGTTTTTATTAAGATAACTTCTGTAAGTTCTAATTTTTCAACTTATTGTGTTTTTTATACTACCTAAGGAGTATGTAAAATACTTCTTAGGTAGTATTTTTTTTTTAGACCATTTCAGTAACATTTGTGTAAATATAAATCAACCTATTTATCATCGTCATTAATGACGTAAAATGTTATAATACAATCGAAATGAAAATTCTATTAAATGACGAACTCTCACAGAAACATGTGAGAAGTATCCAATCAACACCTGCTAATCAAGACGTTAATTTGTCAGTTGAATATATGTCTACAGTTTCTTGTGAAGAAAGAGCCGCTGCTATTTTTTCGCTATTGCTTTTGTTAGAACATAGAGATTATTGGAATAGAAAAGACTGTTTTTTAGCTGATTGGGCTGACAGCAAAACCCTAAAGTGGTGTATTACTGCTGTAAATGAAAATCTTAATATCATTAGTTCCGAAACCGATAAAAAATTACTGTGTTTTGGTAGTAAAGAATCAAGTATGCAGTTCTTCGAAACTTTTAATACTTTGATCTATGCTGCTAAAGATCTATTGTAAAATACCAAGTATTTATTTTAAAGAAATCAAATTAAATTCTGTGGAAATGTTAAACAATGGCCAGCTCATATGGGTTGGCCTATTTTTTTTGTAGAATTTTGTGATTAGGTTACAATGATATAGTTTTTCCTTTCATAATTGAACTATCAACAACTAAATCTCGTTTATATGCTAAAAATCCTTTAAAGTCTCTATGGCCGGTAAGTGTCATAACCTGCTGATCGGTAAACCCAGCCATTAACATATTAACAACTCGGGTGTGTTTCCATCCGTATAGAGTATATTTGTCGTCGAGATTCAATTTCTTTTTTATAGGCATATACCTCTTTGTGACAGCTCTTTTGCTCCCTACTACTGCAAACGGCTTACAGTGTTTACCAAATACATAATAATTCAAAGGCAGCTTGTTTAGTTTCATTGAAGTAATTAACCCATAAAGTTCATCACATATTGGTACAAATCGATCTCCTGTCTTTGCTGTTGGTCCAATTGCTTTAATTTGGCGAGCCTTTAAATCTATATGTTGAATTTGTAATAATTGGATTTCCCTTGGTCTCATGCATGAATAATAAATCCACTTTACATAGTTATACATGTCTGGATCTTTTTCAAGTTCTTTTTTTACTTTTTCAGCAACAGCAGGACTATAATATCGATTTTTTTCTGCTCTATCTTTTTTTAAGTCAATTTCAGAAATATCTATTTTATATTCTACATCCAGGTTTACTCTTTTTTCAATCCTCTTAAGCCGACTAAACAATGTACTTAGGAATTTCACATGATTATTGTATGTCCTGGCACTCCATTCCTCTTCGTCAAAGGAAGTTTCCAAGAATTCTAACAGTTCGTTAACTGTCACATCACATGCTTTTGGCTCATTTTGACTGTTTTCAAACCAGTCTTTTAGGTTCTTAGTAAAACTAGTATAGGTTTTTATTGTTTTTGGAGCTAGATTTCGTGATCTGCAATCTTCTATAAATTTGTCAATTGCTGAGGAGATTAACCAATATGTAGAAATTGAGTCTGCAATTATAATTTCATCTTTCTTTTTTTCAACTGCAGTTTTAAATTCATTTTCAAGATCAGGGAAAAATGGGTTAAAACCATTTTTCAACTCTCCTAATAGGTATTTGAGCATCTCCTGTATCTCCCTTTCCTTTTCTTCTATATCATGAATATAATTGATCCCACCCGATAACTCAAATCTCTTATAGGTGCTTTCGTCAGGTTGAAGATAATACAACGCGATAAACCAGCCTCGTTTCGCTCGGACTATTTTTGGTTCTTTATATTTTGGTTTTGTTCCCATATTTTTAAAGAATTTCCCGGATCTATATTTTGGTGGGACTTTTGGTGGGACTTTTTCCCTGATAATAGAAAAACCGCCTTCATGATCTATGAGGGCGGTTTTTTGTGCGGAGAGGGCGGGATTCGAACCCGCGGTACCGTTTCCAGTACGACAGTTTAGCAAACTGTTCCTTTCGGCCACTCAGGCACCTCTCCGTGTTTCGACTGTGCAAACATAAAGCAAAAATTTTATTATACAAAGTTCATTTGTTTAAAATTTTAACATTTTAACCATTAAAATGGCAACCTTCTGAATGTCAATCTATTTTTTTTAATTGTCTTTCTTCTTGCTTAGATCATAATCTATTCGAACATGGTGAATACTTTTCAACATGGATTTGAATATCTTCGCAGATTCTGTAATATCACGCATAGTAATATTAGCATTCGCAAATTGTCTTTGTAAAACTTTGTGATCAATAATTTTATCAACCAATGTATTAATTGACTCTTCTGTCGGTTCTTTTAATGATCTCGATGCAGCTTCTACGGAATCAGCAATCATCAGTACTGCTGTTTCTTTTGAAAAAGGAATCGGCCCTGGATATTTAAAAATCGATTCATCGATCACTTTATCCGGATTATCTTTCATAGCAACATTATAAAAATAGTCAACTTTAGTAGTACCATGATGTGTTCTGATAAAATCAATTACGACCTCTGGCATTTGATGTTTTCTCCCCATTTCAATTCCTTTTAGGACGTGGGATATAATAATCTGTGCACTTTGTTCAGGTGTAAGTTCCGAATGCGGATTGTCATTCGTTTTTTGATTTTCTATAAAATAAAGTGGGTTGATCATTTTACCAATATCATGATAAAGCGCTCCCGCCCGTACTAATAATGGATTACCACCAATTTTATATATTGCAGCTTCAGCAAGATTTGCAACCTGTAGCGAATGTTGGAATGTGCCAGGTGCTTTTAATGATAGCTCCCTAAGCAATCGGGAATTACTATTGGTAAGTTCCATCAGGGTCAAGTCAGAGACGATTCCAAATAGTTTTTCAAAAGCATATATCAATGGATAAGCTAAGAGCGTTAATCCAACACTAACGGCGAAAGGTAATATGTCTTGCCAGTATATGGTTGAAAATGATCCATTTCTTGTTAATACGAGACCCACATATCCGATGATGTAGGAAGCTAGGATAATCCCAGAAGATACTAAGAACTGTTCTCTCTTTACCAACGTTTTGATACTGTAAATCGCAACCATACCTGCGGTAAATTGCAGGAATACAAAATCAAAGCTATTGGGCACAAATAAACCAGCTATCAGTACCATCAGTATATGAATATTTAAGGCTATTCGGGTATCAAAAAGTAGTCGGAATATGATAGGTACACTACAATACGGAATATAGTAAAGACTTGGTATTTTAAGTTTAATCGCCCAGCTCAGCACACCCAGCATGACCAGTATGACTAGAAAAATGATAAATAATAGACGGTTATTATTGAAGATATCCTTTCTAAAAAAATACAGGAATACCATCATCAGGCCCATGGCCAAGGAAATCAAAATAAAATGACCAAAAGTAACTAAATTTTGTTGACCACTTATTCGAGACTCATCTTCGAAGACCTTTCGGAGTGATTCTAACTTTTGATAGGCTTCATTATTAATGATTTTTCCTTCTTCGGCTATTAATTCATCCTTCTGCACCATTCCCCGGGTGGTGGAAATATTTGCAAGTGCAATTTGTTCTACTTTATTCGTTTGGCTCTCATTAAAGACATAGTTGATTGTGATATAACTTTTTAGAACTTCGGAAAGCCAAGTACTGTGCTCAATTAGTTTATTTTTTTCCAGCGCACCTTTAATGTAATTATTAGCAGATTCAATTGTGAAACAATCAACCGTATTTTTTTGCTGTGCTATATTATCATTGACCAGTACAAAATTATATTCAAGTAGGGTTGGGTCATTCCTTACGGAATCACTTCCTTTCACTTGGTATCTGTTATTTAAAGATAAAACACCCCTTTTGTAAATATATTCTAATAATGCATTTCCAACCGCTCGATAATCATTTAGATTACTGGAACTTGCTGAATCTAACTGGCTAACTTGCCATTTTTCATTTAGGTCTGCATTAAATTGATCAATTTGTTCCTTACTGGCAACATCATTCAGGTTGTAGATCGGTTGAACTGTATTTAATATATGTTCCTTATCTCTGGCTAATTCCTCAGGTGTTTTTAAAATAGCAAAATTATAAGGAGAAATTAAATTCTCATGATTCCATGGCTTACCCTTTTGATATTCGTACCGAAATCTGGGTTGTTTGGGAAGAAAAATACAAATTAACACGATTGTAACAATCAACATACCGTATTTCCATAGGGTTGAATTTTGTTGCAATGTATTTATAGGGTAGTTAATTTTAAGTTTTGCCACGTTGTGAAATTAAAAGCTCTGAAGAAACAAATGTAGGTAATTTACGGGAAATGAGTCGGATTTGCGATTATCTTTCGTTCGGTTTTCCTCGAATAGTCCATCTAATTGATACGCTAAATTTGAATTTAATTTTATTTTCAAAAAAAGGGATGGCTAACTAAGTATAAAATCCTTAATAAAACCTATTCATTATTTTAAGGCAAAATTTCTTTCTTATCTTTGCAAAAAAAACTACAATCATGTCCTCAATAAAACATTTAATTGCACCATCAATATTAGCGGCGGATTTTGCCAAGCTTTATGATGATATTCACATGGTTAATCAAAGCGAGGCCGATTGGTTTCATATTGATATCATGGACGGGGTATTCGTTCCCAATATATCATTTGGTTTTCCAGTTATGCAAGCTATTGCAAAGCATGCAAAAAAACCTTTGGATGTTCATTTAATGATTGTTGATCCCGATCGCTATTTAAAGACTTGCAAGGATAATGGAGCCGATGTAATTACGGTTCATTATGAAGCTTGTACGCACCTTCATAGAACAATAGCTGCTATTAAAGAATTGGGATGTAAGGCAGGAGTTGCGTTAAATCCACATACTCCCGTTTCCTTATTAGGTGATGTTATTCAAGATATCGATTTAGTCTGTCTGATGTCTGTTAACCCTGGTTTTGGTGGTCAAAAATTCATAGAAAGAACCTATTCAAAAATTAAGGAACTTCGAGCGCTTGCGCAACTGAATAATACGGATGTATTAATTGAAGTGGATGGGGGAGTAGTTGCTGGAAATGCAGGGAATTTGCTACAAGCTGGTGCTGATGTTTTGGTCGCTGGAAGTTTCGTCTTCAGCTCTACAGATCCAATTGCAACAATTCGTGATTTAAAAGCAGTAGACCCTACACAAAGACAAATTTAAAAAGATTGTTTAGAACATTTCCAAATTAATATACGGTGGCATAAATGCAAATTAAACGATGTTTTTTTTGTATTTTTGTCTAAAGCGCTCGACCAAAAGAGCTTAAGAATTATAGTATTAAAATAAATCATTAAACTAAAATATAAATGGCATTTGATATAGACATGATTAAAAAGGTTTATTCGCAATACGATGAACGCATTAATGCTGCTCGTCAACTTGTTAATAAGCCATTGACTTTATCTGAGAAAATATTGTACGCACACCTTTGGAATGGGAACGCTACAGAAGCATACGAACGCGGTAAGTCTTACGTTGATTTTGCCCCGGATCGCGTTGCAATGCAAGATGCTACAGCACAAATGGCTTTGTTGCAATTTATGCAAGCTGGTCGCCCACAGGTTGCAGTGCCTTCTACTGTGCATTGTGATCACTTAATTCAGGCTCGTGATGGAGCTGATCAAGATTTAAATCGTGCTAGGCAAGAAAGTTCAGAAGTTTTTAACTTCTTGAGCTCTGTGTCAAATAAATATGGTATCGGATTTTGGAAACCAGGCGCAGGGATTATTCACCAGGTGGTTTTGGAGAACTATGCATTTCCAGGTGGTCTAATGATTGGTACAGATTCGCATACAGTGAATGCAGGCGGATTAGGTATGGTAGCTATCGGTGTTGGTGGTGCTGATGCATGTGATGTGATGGCTGGATTACCGTGGGAGTTAAAATTCCCTAAATTAATTGGTGTGAAATTAACAGGTCAATTATCAGGTTGGGCTGCTTCTAAAGATGTTATTTTAAAAGTTGCAGGTATTTTAACCGTAAAAGGTGGTACTGGTGCAATTGTAGAATATTTTGGAGAAGGTGCTGAATCTTTATCATGTTCAGGTAAAGGAACAATCTGTAATATGGGCGCTGAAATTGGTGCAACGACTTCGACCTTTGGTTACGATGCGTCAATGGAACGTTATCTACGTGCTACTGGCCGCGCTGAAGTTGCAGATGCAGCAAATGCAATTAAACAACATTTGACTGCTGATGCTGAAGTTTATGCAAATCCAGAGCAATACTTCGATCAAGTTATTGAAATTGATCTTTCAACTTTAGAGCCTTCTTTGAACGGTCCGTTTACACCAGATTTATATACACCAATCTCACGTATGCGTGAAGAGTCGGTGAAAAATGGCTGGCCAACAAAAGTTGAGTGGGGTTTAATTGGTTCGTGTACAAACTCTTCCTATGAAGATTTATCACGTGCTGCTTCAATCGCAAAACAAGCTGTTGATAAAGGATTAGTAACTAAAGCAGAATTCGGAATTAATCCAGGATCAGAGCAAGTTCGTTATACAGCTGATCGCGATGGATTTTTAAAGACTTTTGAAGATCTGAACGCTACTATCTTTACCAATGCATGTGGACCATGTATAGGTATGTGGGATCGTGCTGGCGCTGATAAACAAGAAAAAAATACAATCGTACATTCGTTCAACCGAAACTTTGCGAAACGTGCTGATGGTAACCCAAATACTTTTGCTTTTGTAACTTCACCAGAGATGGTCGCTGCAATTGCAATCTCAGGTGATTTAGGTTTCAATCCATTGACTGATACATTGACCAATAAAAATGGTGAACAAGTAAAATTGGATCCACCTACTGGTTTTGAATTACCTGAAAAAGGTTTTGCTGTTGAAGATTCAGGCTATCAAGCGCCTGCTGCTGACGGAACTGGTATCAGTGTAGAGGTTTCGACAAGTTCAGATCGTCTACAATTACTGGAGCCATTTGCAGCTTGGGAAGGTACTGATCTTAAGGGATTGAAATTGTTAATCAAAGCAAAAGGGAAGTGTACAACTGACCATATATCCATGGCAGGTCCTTGGTTGAAATACCGTGGTCATTTAGATAATATTTCTAATAATATGCTGATTGGTGCGGTAAACTATTTTAACGATAAAACGGATAACGTAAAAAATCAAATTTCTGGTCAATATGGTCCCGTTCCAGCTACTCAACGTGACTATAAAGCGCAAAGTATTGGAACAATCGTAGTAGGAGACGAAAACTACGGAGAGGGTTCTTCACGTGAACACGCCGCGATGGAGCCTCGTCATTTAGGGGTACGCGCAGTCCTAGTAAAATCATTTGCTCGTATTCATGAAACCAACTTGAAAAAGCAAGGTATGTTAGGTTTGACTTTTGATAATAAGGATGATTATGATAAAATTTTAGAGAATGATACGATAGATATTGTAGGTTTAACGGAATTTACACCAAACAAACCACTAACTGTCGTTTTACATCATGAAGATGGAAATTCTGAAGAAATTTTAGTAAACCATACATACAATCAACAACAAATTGAATGGTTTAAAGCTGGTGGAGCCTTGAATATTATTCGCTCTAACCAAAATAAATAATATAAGGTCTTTCAAGATCTCCTATTTTAAATAGACAAAAAGATGCCATTCGCAAGATGGCATCTTTTTTTATGTACCTATTTACTATAGCATCAATATATTATAAAAGTGATATACGAGTAAATTATTAAATTTGTCTATCCTTATTTTATAATCTATGCTTAATACCCCTCTAAAATCATTTTTTTTACTAGTATCAATCTTATTTATGAATGATAATATAATTTCTGCACAGCAAATTCCATATGAACTGGATTCCAATAGAAATACGACGGTAACCTATCAAGAGTTGGTCGATTTATATAAGACCCTTGTAAAGGATAGAAAAGATGCAAAACTAATTGAGATTGGACAAAGTGATATAGGAAAGCCCCTGCACCTTTTAATTTTGTCAAAAGATGGCGATTTTGATCCAACAAGTATTAAAAATAAAGGTAAAGCGGTTTTATTTATGAATAATGGCATTCACCCAGGTGAACCTGAGGGAATGGATGCATCTATTATGCTTGTTCGAGATTTACTTACCCAGAATAAACTTCCCGAAAACCTAGTGATATGCCTCATACCTGTTTACAATATTGCTGGCATGATCAATAGAGGTGTTTCTAGAGCAAATCAAAATGGTCCAGTGACTTATGGATTTAGAGGCTCTGAACAACATTATGATCTTAATAGAGATTTTATAAAAGGCGATACCAAAAATTCGCTTGTTTTTCAGCAAACCTTTAGCACCTGGGATCCTGATGTTTTCTTTGATACACATACCAGTAATGGAGCTGATTATCAGTATGTAATGACATTGATTGAAACGCAGAAGGACAAATTAAATTCAGATCTTTCCACCTACATGAAAGATAAATTTACTAAGCCACTTTACAAAAAGATGGAGGCCTATGGATTTCCTATGGTTCCTTATGTCGATAGCAAAGGGGAGACACCAGAATCTGGATTGGTATCGTTTCTAGAAAGCCCACGGTATTCTACAGGCTATGCAGCTTTACATAATACGATTGGTTATATGCCAGAGACACATATGTGGAAGTCTTATCGACAAAGAGTAGAATCGACTTACCTTTTAATGCAAAGCTTGATTGAAATCAGTGAAATTGAATCAAAAACGTTAGTGAACTTGAGAACGCGAATTAAAAAATCGGTCTCAGATCAAGTGTATTTTCCAGTGGATTGGATGATAGATAATAACGCAGTGGACACGATATTATTTAAGGGCTATGTGGCAGGACACAAAAAAAGTGAAGTAAGTGGATTCGACCGCTTATATTACGATAGAAATAAACTCTTTGAAAAAGAAATTCCTTACTATGGTACTTATAAGCCGGCTGTTATTATTACAAAACCCAAGGCCTATGTACTTCCACAGAGTTATGAAAGGATTGTCCAATTGATGCGAATTAATGGCGTCCAGATGGAGCAGCTCAAAAAGGATACAGTAATGGAAGTCGAAATGTATTACATTGATTCTTTTCAGACGCAAAAAAAACCATATGAGGGGCATTACCTACATTATAAGGTGAAGGTGACACCAAAATTAATGCAAAGAAGATTCTTTGCTGGAGATTGGTTAATTAAAACCAATCAGCCAATAAACCGCTACATCGTCGAGACACTTGAACCGCAAGGAATAGATTCTTTTTTCAATTGGAATTTTTTTGACGCCATATTATCGCAGAAAGAATATTTCTCCGATTATATTTTTGAAGATGAAGCGGCAGAGATATTAAATAATAATAAAGAACTATTAGCTGCGCTTGAAACGGCAAAAATGGAAGATCCAAATCTTAAAGATAATGCCAGAAAACAATTGGAGTGGGTATACAAAAGAACTAAATATTATGAGGATTCTCATCTGCTTTATCCCGTTGGACGACTAGTAAAATAATTTTTATTATTTGTTGTCCGATGTTGACATTAGGCTGTCATTGATCACTGTTATATTTGGATTAATAAAAGAAACTAAACTAAAATAATATGAGCACAGCAGCATTTATTACAAGAGATGAGTTTTTAAAACTTTGGCAAGGTCATCGGGGATTAACAAGAAGAACGATAGAGAAATTTCCAGAAGAGGAATTGTTTAATTTTAGCATAGGAGGGATGCGTACCTTTGCGGAACTTGCGAAAGAGTTATTAACTATTGGTTTACCTGGATTAATCGGGATAGTAAATAAAACAGAAGACCCACTCTCGCACGAGATTGCGATAAACTCAAAGGAAGAGATGTTAAAAATGTGGGATGAACAAACTCCTTTAATTAATGAATATTTCAATAGGATTAAGGATGAAGAATTTCACGAGGTTATAAATTTATTTGGAAGTTATAAAAACGCTAATTATAGCAATTTATTTTATTTCTTAACAAATGAGATTCACCACAGAGGTCAGGGCTTTGTTTATCTACGTTCACTAGGGATAGAACCACCTTTTTTCTGGGAACATTAATTCATTAATTAAGGCAAAGAATTAAGTTTAATTAAAATTATTACTTATTAACTAGATTCAGAGCGGGGTGTAATAATTTAAAATTATATGCTGAATGTAATTAAACCTAAACATTCAGCATATTCTCTTTTTTATAAAATATATTCCCTAGAATAATTTGATTAGTTTTTTAACAATAAAAAACCCTCTCACGTTATTGTAAGAGGGTTTTTTGTACGCCAATCAGGATTCGAACCTGAGACCGTCGGTTTAGAAAACCGATGCTCTATCCAGCTGAGCTATTGGCGCTTGTTTGAGTGAAGCAAAAGTAGTTATTTGGACGTTAATTCCAAAATATTTTACTGTTTTTTTAAAGGTTGTTGGGTAACTAATTGCATCCCAATGGTATATTTTTGAATTAATCTGGAGGGATTTGAATTGTTAAATAAAATAAAAAATAAACTTAATTATATAAAAAATATTTTTAACCTTAATAACTTAAAAATCAGTCTCATTTGCGAATAAAGTATGATTTTTGCGAATTTATTTTTAATTTTTATTTGGAGATAACATCAAAATTTGTACTTTTGTCGCGGAGAGTTGGCAGAGTGGTCGAATGCGGCAGTCTTGAAAACTGTTGACTGTCACAGGTCCGGGGGTTCGAATCCCTCACTCTCCGCTGAGAGGGTCTTCATCAAGAAGACCCTCTTTTTTCATTTATAATCAATCCCTTTTCTTATATTATCAAATGGTTATGGATCAAGATCAAAAATTGGGGAGTTGGTTAATTTTTTAAGCATGCAACCGAATTCATCTAAACAATAAAAAATCGATGTCTCTTACCCTCTCAACGTAGCTCTAAAGGCTTTTAATTTTAGTATTGAAAAACGCTACTGAAGTATTGGTTAATCGATTATCAACGTAGTAATTTACAATCCCGAGAATATTGCTTATTCTAATTGCAACCTCATGTGGAAAGGTGGCTTATCAGTTAAAACATTAATATATAGCAAAGATTTTTGAGAAAGAAATTTTGTCAAACGAAGGAAGAAGATGACAGCTTGTACATCACTTGCTTTACCATAATTAGACAAGCGTATTAATTAAATCTATTTTTGGAAGTCTTGACATTCATTTGGAGATTTTCGGAATTGTTTATTCATTAATATTGTACGATAATTGCAAACTATTATCTAATTTCAATAATTAAAAACAGACGCATCTTTGCTTTTTTTACAAAAAACATCCTTTAATGAAATCAGTGCGAGATATTACTACAGAACCTGTTATTTCTGATTCTTTTTCTATTAGTCGCTTAGATAAATTCAATGTTGATACAGAATTTTCTAATAGACTCATTTATCATCGGATATTATTAGTAGAAAGTGGTGCGGGAATATTAAACATAGACGACACCCCTTATGAAATAAAAAATCACGAGGTTTTTCTTATGTCCAAAGGACAAGTTTATAAGTTTGAAAGTCCCTCAATTCTGTCAGGCTATGTTATTTCTTTTGGAGATTGTTTTTGGGAAAGAACCCCAAAGAGTGCCAGTAACTGTAAGGCAGTGTTATTTAACAACACAAACGCCAATCAAAGATTGCCGCTCAATAATTCAGAAATGAGCAAACTGTCTTTTTTATTCAATGTTATGCTAATCGAATATACTACACCGCAGTACATGAACCAAATGGACGTATTAGCTTCTTATCTGAAAATTATAATGATTCAGTTGGCAAATGTTAAGATAACAGATGAAACCACATTTGATAGTCAGGATTATATACTTTACCGTAAATTTATGGAAATACTCAGTGAAGAATACCGTAATTATCACTCCGTAAATAGTTATGCAGAAATGCTGAACATCACTGCTCGACAGCTTAGTGAAACTTGTAAAAGATGTAGTAGTGCAGGCGCAAAAGAAATCATTAATGGACAGATTATAGCCGACGCTAAACGGTTTCTACAGTTCAGTTCTAATACCATAAATGAAATCGCGTATGAACTTAATTTTAATAGCCCTGAACAATTTAGCCATTTCTTTAAGAAGAATACAACGATGGCTCCTGCTGACTATCGAAACAAATTCATCAATATAGGAGTATAAAGAAGTAAACATATAAATTTTGACATCCCAAACGAATTTATTGCTATTCTTTTATACAGATAATGGAATTAATTTTACTAAAAATTATTTTCATTATGTCAGTAAATCGTTTGAAAAAAGTAGCCGGTATAACTATTCCGGACAGTAAAATTGCAACACAAGCTACAGAGCTTTTGTTAGAACACGGTACAGAATTTATCTACAATCATTCACTACGTGTTTTTTTATTCTCGTCACTGAATGCACAACGCAAAAAGTTGGTTCACGATACCGAGTTATTGTATGTTGCTTCTGTTTTTCACGACTTAGGTCTTGTTCCCCACTACAGTAGCCCAGACTTACGTTTTGAGGTGGACGGAGCTAACGCCGCTCAGGATTTTTTGAAAAGCCACGGAGTGTCAAAAGAGAAGTTGCAATTGGTATGGAATACTATTGCCCTGCATACCACAATTGGTGTTGCGGAACATAAAGAAAACGAAGTAGCTTTGATGTATTCAGGTGTAGGTTTAGATGTTATGGGAGATGGTTATGAACATTTAAGTGTAGAACACAGAGAAGAGATTGTAAAAGCGTTCCCTAGAAATGATTTCAAAAAGAAAATCATCCCTACATTTTTTGGTGGATTTGAACACAAGACCGAAACTACTTTCGGTAATATTAAAGCCGATGTATGCGCTTTTATGATACCAAATTTTAAAACAAAAAATTTCTGTGACTGTATCTTGCATTCTCCTTGGTCGGAGTAATTAAAGCTCCAATTTAAGGAATGAGTTTTCTTTATGAGCATAAAAGCTACTGAGAGGTGGCTTTTTATTTTTAATCAAACAATCTAATAAGAATGAAAGGATTTTAAAACGAAATACGGAATAACTTAGCAACAGCAATCAAGGAACATTAATTTCCAAGATTGCCGGTTAGTTCTGTTTTTGAAATTGAGTCACTGTTTTACTGTGGTTAATTTTTGTCTGGTGGGCTTTATTCCAGGAAAAGCTATTATCAGATTATTTTATAACTTTGACTCGATTTTACCGTTATATGGAATGAAAAAGCGCTTATATAATCCCGCACAACTATTTATATTCAGTTTTTTGACACTGATTATTGGAGGGACGTTATTACTGAAACTTCCATTTGCACTGAATCAATCGCTGTCGTGGATAGACGCTTTGTTTACTTCCACCAGTGCCGTATGTGTCACCGGATTAGTAGTTGTAGATACAGCAACACATTTTACATTTTGGGGACAACTAATTATCATGCTTCTTATCCAAGCTGGTGGAATAGGTATTTTAAGTTTCGCAGGTTTTTTTAGCTATTTTTTTAAAGGAGGAAGCTCTTACGAGAATCAGTTAACCATTGGTGGTTTTTCCAACACTGAGCGAATGTCTGAGGTGTTTGGTCTACTTAAAAATACTGTACTCATTACATTTGGAATTGAATTGGTTGGAGCCATTGCAATCTACAGTAGTATTGGAAATGAGGTCTCCTCGCTGGGTATTAACAAAGTCTTTTTTTCTGTATTTCACGCTATTTCGTCTTTTTGTAATGCAGGGTTTTCAATTTTGCCTGCAGGCTTAATGGATAAAACAGTAGTATTCAATTATAACTTTCAATTGATCATTGCTTTTATTTATATTTTTGGTGGATTAGGATTTCCGATTGTTATCAATATATTGACCTATCTAAAACATATTGTCAGGAGAATAATTGGCAAATGGACCTTGAAAAAAAGTTTACACCGTCCATGGGTGATGAACATCAACAGTAAAATTAACCTTGTTACCACAATAGCAATAACTGTTATAGCTACACTAGTTATTTTCTTTAATGAATATAATCACTTATTCGCAGAACATGAAGGGGTTGGCAAACTAGCCATAGCTTTCTCGACAGCAACCACCCCAAGAACAGCGGGGTTTAATAGTATTGACTTTGCTGGGTTGCAATTTTCTTCGATTCTTTTCATCATCCTGTTAATGTGGATCGGTGCTTCTCCCAATTCCACTGGAGGCGGTATTAAGACGAGTACATTTGCAATAGCTTTACTGAATGTGCTTAGTTTGGCGCGAGGGAAAACCAGAACGGAGATATATAAACGGGAAATCAGTGGAATATCGATAAATCGTGCTTTTGCAACGATGTTTTTGTCACTTATGACCATAGGTATGGGCATTTATGTAATTTCCTTCTTTGAACCTCAGCGTCCCTTACTTGATATCGTCTTTGAGTGCTTCTCCGCCTACAATACGGTCGGACTTTCTTTGGGAGTCACCCATGAATTGGTTGTGGGTAGTAAAGTTGTGCTGATCTTCTTAATGTTTGTCGGTCGTGTGACGATGCTCTCTGTTATGATTGCTTTTATAAAGAAAACTAAATATACACATTATCGTTATGCTCCTGAAGAATTGACGGTATATTAATATATTGAATCATGAAATTTATAGTAATAGGTTTAGGTAATTTTGGTGCTTCATTAGCTGCGAAACTGACCATGCAGGGTAATGAGGTGATAGGCGTTGACCAGCGCATGGAAAAAATTACCGCGTTGAAAGAAAAGATAACGCATTGTGTCTGTCTTGATGCTACCGATGAGACTGCTTTCCATACTTTACCACTCAAAAATACAGATGTGGTTGTGGTAGCTATTGGTGAAGATGAAGGGGCTAATATCATGGTCACCGCACTATGTAAAGAAGCTTCGGTACAACGCCTCATCAGTAGGGCCGTAAATAGGTTGCATGAGAAGGTATTGACCGCTTTGGGCGTATTGGAGATTGTACATCCCGAAGAAGAATCGGCAGAGCGTTGGTCTAAAAAACTATGTATGACAGGTTTAGTCGATTCTTTCGAATTAAACAGTAACTATAGCATAGTGGAGGCGGTTGTTCCAGATAAATACATTGGTAAAAGCATCCAAGAGATTGGTTTTCGCGAGAAATACGAACTGCTTGTACTGACCATTTTAAAAAGTAAAGAACAAAAAACATCTTTCGGAAGTAGTATGGTTACAACAATACTACATGGAATTCCCAAGCCTGATACGCGTTTAGAAAAAGGCGATATTTTAGCAATTTATGGATATAATGATCATATCAAATCATTCTTATAAAAGCGTCCTAAAGATAGAACCCTTTAAACTTCGTCTTTTTAAAGACGAAGTTATATAGCTGTACTTTGCCAGCTCAAAATTATACCTTTCACTTATAAGTGTGCATATTAATCCAACATGTGGCTAGCTAGTAGCGCATAATATTTTCGCAACTATTAAAATATTTTGTGCCTCACTTTGGTATACATATCACCTCTCCAACATAATTTATGTTCAGTTAATTCATTTCCTCATATATATCATTCCGCATTTTAGTAGATGCTGGACTTCGGACGAAAAAAGAGAGACCGAACCTCGCTGTGTTTTTTCATCCACCCAGGTTTGAAGCTATCCCGATAAGATCTTAACAAGATGAATTGAGACAGTCAGTGAAATTATGTGTGGGATTAGTAGATCATAGGGTAATTGTTGTTCATTGAGTGGTAGTGGAGGATTGTAGGTCCCTTTATTCTTAAGTGATTGTGGGTACAAAGCTTTATAAAAAATAAATCATGGTATTTTCCTGAAAACAGCGTAATATTATGATATTAATTACTATTCTGTGTAAGAAACGTGTAGAAATAAAGTCGGAAGGAAATAAATACATTTACTATGTTTAATAAAATCATTAATACAGATAGTGCTAAATCCACAGTTCTCATTCGCTTAATGGTCGGTGTTGTTTTTGTTTCAGAAGGAATGCAGAAATTTTTATTTCCAGCTAGTCGGGGAGCAGGTCGGTTTGAAAAAATAGGCCTGCCAGATCCTGAACTTCTTGGAAGTTTTGTTGGCACACTTGAAATTATTTGCGGCGCGATGATTTTAATAGGGTTGTTTACTAGGGTAGCAAGTGTTCCATTAATTATTATTATGATAGTTGCTATTGCAACAACAAAAGCTGATTTATTTACTAATGAGGGCTTCTGGGAAATGATGCACGGAAGCCGAACCGATTGGGCAATGTTATTAGGCAGTATATTTTTATTCGTAAAAGGGGGTGGTTTCGGATCTATTGACAGAACGATTTTGAATGCTAGAATATCAGGACATGCAATTTAAATATTGGAGCTAAGTTTTTATAAACGGTAAACGATGACAGATAGCAAAAAAATTCGAGTTAAAGACAAGCTGGAACACCAAGCACTTATAAAGGTAGTTGCTTTTGATCTTGCTAAAAATGTTACTGCTCCTCATAAGCACAATGGTTATCTTGAACTGGTGTTTCTTTCCGCTACCACGGGCAGACATTACATCGACGGAAGAGAAACGATAATAAAATCACCCTGCTTGTTGGTGATCAAAAAAAATAATGTGCATCACTGGGAATTAACGAACCCCGTGATAGGATTTGTTCTTTTGGTAAAAAGTCAGTTTGTTGACCAGAGCTTAGATTTTGAGCTCAATAGATTGGTGGAGAGGATTAGTCGGTTTGATACTATCTATTTTAATCAAGTTAGAACCATTGAAAATCTATTGGAACTCTTGGCTGTCGAAGAAAATAGAACCTGTCAGGAAGGTTTGTTCAAAGTGATCCTAGCCAAATCGCTGGAGTATACAACGGATTCAAGACAAAGTATTTCAGTTCAGCATAATATTTATGCAAATTTTTGCGCGCTGCTCAATGAAGATCCAAGAGTTGTAAACCATGTGGCGTATTACGCTTCGAAACTGAATACCAGTCCACAGAACCTAAGTGCGGCCTGCAGGAAAAATGTCAACCTCACCGCTTCGGAAGTTTTGGCTGGATATATTATTAAAGAAGCTAAGAGGTTACTCTTTTACACAAGCAATTCGATATCCGAGGTGGCATATAAACTAGGTTTTTCGGATAAATCAAATTTCTCAAAGTATTTTAAACGATACACGGGTATTACGCCAACGGACTTTAGAAAGCAAGAAATTTAAAACTCTTTTTCTCCAAATTCACTTGTCGGTAATTTCATGATTTGATTTAATTTTTGAAGATTAAATTTTAAGTTAACTAAAAATACATTCTTTTCGTAAATATAATTTGTGGTGGTATAGAAGTCATTGGAGAATGTTGAGATGCGTTGTTCGTTCACCCCCCAGTCACCAAGTTCTATAAACTGCCACTGTAATTGTGCAGTTATTGCTCCTTTTAGGAAAGATTTACTGAGATTGAAATGAGGGGTCACAAATCTCGAGTCCATACCTTGTACCGTTGGTCGTTCTGAGAGGTAGTTTACCTGCAGACCAGTACTCCAGTTTTTTGGAAAATCTGCTTGGATACCGGCATTCAAAGAGTATACCCAATCTTGATTTGTTCGCGATTCTTGGTCATCCAATACCTGTCCTGATATTTTATAATTATATAAATTAAGACCACCGTTGACTTTCAACCATGACAAAATTTTGCCTTCCCCGCCAAATTCGACGCCATAACGGGATGCCTGATCTGCATTGGTGAAAACGCGATGAAGGATGGTGTCGGCATAAACGGAATTCACCCGTTGGATCGGGTTTTTTGTATGCTGGTAGTAGGCATTCAAAAAAATACTGCCCATTTTTAATTTCTTTACCAATCCTGTTTCTGCATTGGTCGTAAATTCTGGTAGCAATTCTGGATCTCCTTGTTCAAGGGTTTCGGAATGTTCGCGTTCAGGGATGGGGTTAAGTTCAAAGTTGTTGTTTCGCTGAACTCTTCTGGCTGCGGTTAATTTCCATGACCAACCAGCGCCTAGATCATGCATTAAATTGAAGGTAGGATATAATTGATGAATGGAGTAGGGGTATTCCTGAGCGGTATTTAGCAAAAGCAGATCGCGTTGATAATACTCATAACGTAGACCTAATGAAAGCTGTGTATAAGTGAATTGGTGATTGTATTGCGAAAAAAATGCATGAACGTTATTGGTTGCATTTAATTTACCTGTAAACTCTGGAATCAATTCAAGATCATTTGTCCCATTTTCGGATGAAAGGTACTGGAAGTCCCCTTTCTGCTTGTCGTTCCTTAACTGGTACCCCGTTAATAAATCTGCGTTATCCAGTTTCCAGTTATGTTGTAAGGAAAGTCTGAGACCTCGCAATGGATTGGTATAGGTGTTATATGTTAACTGTGCAGTATCGGTTCCATTTTCAATATTACCATTTTTAGTGGAACCATGAATGTTGGCATATTCGTAAATAGCGCCCAATTGCAAGGAATGAGCAGCATTAATCTTGTATTGGTAGGAGAAATCCAATAGATAAAATTCGCCCTGTTTATTTTGGAGGTTCGGGTTAAAGTAGTTTGTTCTGGATATTTCTTGGCCTGTAGAGGGTTGAATCGTTCTATTAGTATAATGAATATCGGCAACGCGGTCTTGAAACTTTTTAGATCCCAATAGGCCTATATTTACGGAATGCTTGTCGGATATTACGTAGGTACTATTCAATCTGATTCCAAAATTATATTTATCAAAGCTTCGTTCACCCTGAGAAGGAAAGAAGGTTTGTCGGTCTCCGATAACGGTATTTACATCACCATCGCGAAATCCCGCATTATCATTCCTTAAGTAGTTCGCTGAACCGTTTAATTCCAATTTGTCGTGTTTATATTGGAAAGCAATGTCGCCGCCAAAACGCTTCTGGCTTTCGCGGTTATCGTAATCGTCAATGCTCGGTAGTCCACCTTGAAGGTTTAGTATCCAGGCAAATCCGTTACTTACAGATTTTTTAGTTTTTAAATTGATAATACCGCCCTTGCCATCCGGGTCAAACTGTGCTGTAGGACTGGTTATATATTCAACCTCAGCAACATCGTTAGCCGCTATTTGATTTAGTATCGTTGCTGGATCGAGGAATGATGGTTTTCCGTTGATCAACACGATGATGCCGGTATTACCTCTCATACTTATAGTACCATTGGCATCAACGGAGGCTGAGGGTAAGTTTTTAACGATATCCAATGCCGTTCCGCCAACGGCGTTTTTATATTGGTTAGCTTGGTAGGTTTGTCTGTCACTACTGTGTTTTTGTCCTGCTATACTTGCTGTAACACTAACTTGGTCTATACTATTATTGGCTGGGGAGATAAGTACATTTCCAAGGTCAATTAGCTGTTGATTTCTAACTTCTACAGTAGTTTCCTTTTGATTATAACCTATAAATTTCACAATTAAACTGTATTTCCCCATTCCTATATTGGAAAAATTAAAATTACCTAATGAATCTGTCATCATCCCGTCGACGACCTTATTGTTAGCATCCAATAAAGCAACACTTGCGTAGGCTATTGCTTTTGTGGAAATAGCGTCTTTAACAATACCAGAAAGTTTTGAGCTTTGTGCATAAGCTGTCTGAAGTGCCAATAAAAAGCCGACCACAACGAGAAATCTGTTCATGAGTTTAGTTTTATCCAAAAGTAGGAAAGAATGGTTAAGGATAGGGATGTATTTTAAATTATACCATTGTTTTTTCAAATGAACCTTTTTATTAACTCATATTACGATTCATTAAAGAGTATTTTTATAAAACTGACTTAAGATCACGGAATTTACACCTGCTGTGGGCTAGAAATTGAAGGTCGGTTGTCCGAAATGATCGATCCATATACATCAAGCGATTGCATGAATAAGTAAACTTAAACTGAATGAGCAATACCATAGAGGTGACCAATTGTGTCAAAAAATCATGGAAAGAGTTGAAGCTTTTTCTAAGCTATTGGATCAATAAAGGAACAATTTGATAGGAACATTAACACTAGTTAAATGGGCAGCAGTTAATGTTCCTAAATGGTTTTTGTTATTACACTTGTAGGTAAGCGTTTGAAATAACCTGCGTCATATGTTGCTTGTAAGCTTGTTGGTAATGCTCGATTCGCTCTTGGGTCGCATTTTTTTCAACATCGTGAAAATGAAAACCATGTATTCGTTCCATTCCTGTAAATTGATTCATCTTATGGAAGCCAAATAATATACCTTCATCCACAGATTGTTGATCGAAGAATTCACCAGGCAAGGTAAATGCTGTATCTGGCGCATTCCACGAAGTTGTCACCATATAACGCTTACCGTGCATTAAACCACCCTTACCATAATTGACTGCTGGATTTTTTCGACTTCTGCCATCACTGGCATACATGCCGTTCTGATGTCCAGCTGTGAATACTTCATCTATATATTGCTTTAAACCATGAGGAACCTGAAACCACCAAATTGGTATGTGATAAATTATCACGTCAGCCCATTTAAAGTTTTCTACTTCGGTAAAAGCGTCAAAGGATTCATTGATATTGGTGGTGCGGTACGCCACATCATGAAGGTTCAGAACTGTCTGCGTCCACTCGGTAACGCTATTATTGAACTGACCACCGGAATGCGCAAATTTTTGTCCGCCATTTATAATAAATATATTCATATCGGTATTTTTAAATTATTGTTGACACAAATTTCCAATATATTTATCTATATTTAAAATAATTTAAGTTATACATTTGTATTATAATAATAATAGATATGAGATGGAATTTAGAATGGTTACGCACCTTTATGGCCATTTACGAAACTGGAACCTTATCAGCCGCTGCACAAGAACTATTTATTTCCCAACCAGGAGTAAGTCTACATTTGAGCTCCTTAGAATCGTTTACTGGAGATAAATTATTTGATCGTTCAGCGCGAAGGATGGTGCCGACAGAGAAGGGGAAGATGTTATATAATTGTGTATTGGACCCACTAGAAAAAATGAAGGTGGCCGAACAACATTTTCATAAACGAACACTACCCCAAAGAGCAACTATTAGTGTGGGTATGTGTTTCGAAACGTTTCAGTATACTTTGGAAGAGCATATTAATGAAATGCCATTTAACCTCATTATTAAATTTGGAGAATATCCGCAAATGCAGCAAGATCTGGATAATGGTTTACTTGATCTGATTGTTACGCCACAAAAAGGAACCCAGCAAAATTTAGAATACCGTGCCTTTTCTAAAGAACGTATTGTGCTTATTGCTGGTCGTAATACGGATACGGCAGCTATTGAAGCGCTCTTGAAAGAAAAGAAATTAAAGGAGGTGACCAAACTTTTAAAACAAGAGCTGTGGTATAGTACAGCTGCAGATATGGATCACTTAAAAAACTTCTGGGTCAATAATTTCGGACAACATCCGGATTTTAGCCCAAATTATATTGTGCCAAATATGAGCTCTATCATACGATGCTTGGGTAATGGAACTGGTTTTTCAGTGGTGCCGGATTTCCTCTGTTGCCAAGCAATTGAAGAAGGTATGGTCAAACTATTATGGGAAGGTGATACCCCTTTGGAGAATACGCTCTATTTTGGCACAAGAAAAAAAACCATGTATCAACCCGAGATCGAACAATTGGAAAAACTCTTCCAACAAAAATGGGAGTGGATGAACTAAGTTAGTTTTATTCAACCTGCCGATGCATGGTGTAATACTGCACTAGTTGATTCATTTTTTAGCGATTAAGCAGCCTGTGTTTGCTGCACGCAGATCGTACTCTGTCGGTAATTAAGGTCATTGTTTGGCTTTTTACTTCTAAGGGAAACCGAGAAAAATTGTTAAAGTGTCAAAATCTACTTGCTAGCCGTGTTTCTGAGGGAAAAGTGAAGGTAAGAACCTATAATTTGGTATCTTTATCGATTAATAATTAGAATAAATTTGCATGTCAGTAAAAATTGGAGTCATCGGTAGTGGGAGTTGGGCAACAGCAATGATTAAAATGTTGACAGACAATCAACAGCAAAAGGAAATAAATTGGTGGGTGCGCAAGCAAGAAGATGTTGATTATATGCTGCAATATGGTCATAATCCGTCCTATTTAAGTGCAGTTGAAATTAAATTACCAAAGGAGAATTTATTGACAACTGTGAAACAAGTGATTCAAAATTCTGATATTATTATTCTAAACACCCCTGCAGCATATTTAGAGGATGCCTTAACAGGCTTATCGCCTGCTGATTTCGAAGGGAAATTGTTAGTTTCTGCGATAAAGGGAATCGTTCCATCTGTAAAGATGATTATTGGGGAGTACCTGTTTAATACGTTTGGTGTTCCAATGGAGGATATTGTTGTCATAGCGGGGCCTTGTCATGCAGAGGAAGTATCCTTAGAAAAACTTTCTTATTTAACATTCGCATCAAAAAATACGGCAAATGCAGCTATAGTGGCTCAATTTTTCAATACACACTATATTAATACGATTATTTCACCTGATATCTTTGGGGCAGAGTATGGTGCTGTCTTAAAAAATATATATGCACTAGCTTGTGGCATATGTCACGGATTGGGATATGGCGATAATTTTCAGGCAGTATTAATTTCGAATGCTATTAGAGAAATGGAATATTTTGTCAATACTATTGATCCACGAAGTAGGGAAATAAATCAATCTGCGTATTTAGGAGATCTTTTAGTAACCTCTTATTCCCAATTTAGTCGGAATAGAACTTTTGGGAATATGATTGGTAAAGGGTACAGTGTTAAATCCGCTCAATTGGAAATGAATATGGTAGCTGAAGGATACTTTGCTTCGGCTTGTGTGCAAGAAATAATTTTAAAGCACCAGCTAAACATGCCTATCTGTAATACGGTATATCAAATTTTGTACAATAGGCAATCAGCTTCAACTGAAATAAAATATCTAGCAGAAAAATTAACATAATGATAAGCAAAGAACAAATTGCAGAAAAATATAAAGAAATTCAGGACGAAATTTCACAAGCCATAGAGAAGCTAGATGGTCAGGCGACTTTCCAAGAAGAAGTCTGGGAAAGGGACGGTGGTGGCGGAGGTCGAACCAGAGTTATTCAACATGGTGATATACTGGAAAAGGGCGGTGTGAATTTTTCGGCTGTCCATGGAGAATTACCTACGCAGATTAAAAAAGCGTTTGGAGTAGATCAGGACAACTTCTTTGCCACGGGAATTTCGATTGTGATTCATCCTAATAACCCATTTGTACCCATTATTCATATGAATATTCGTTATTTTGAATTGAACGATGAAATTAGGTGGTTTGGGGGAGGAATAGACTTAACACCTCATTATGTAAATAAAGAGGATGCAGCGTATTTTCACAATCAATTGAAAGAGGTCTGTGATCAATTCAGCGCTAGTTTTTATCCGGAATTCAAAGAATGGGCAGACAATTACTTCTTTATTAAGCATCGGGATGAAACCCGCGGTATTGGCGGAATTTTTTATGATAAATTAACGCCTGCTAAAGCTGGTATAAGTAATGAAGAAATATTTAACTTCTCTTGTGCACTTGGCCGATTATTTCCTAAAATTTATACCGAAATAGTTAATAGGCACAGGAAATCACCCTACACTGAACAGCAAAAAAAATGGCAGCTTTTAAGAAGAGGGCGGTATGTCGAGTTTAACCTGGTATATGATGCAGGAACAAAGTTTGGCTTAGAAACGAATGGACGAATTGAATCCATATTAATGAGTTTGCCTGAACAAGCAAGTTGGTTTTATAATTTTCAACCCGAAGCTGACTCTGCAGAAGAAGAAACAATGCAATTACTTAAAAAGGGAATTAACTGGATTGGTTAATTCATCACATACTATTTTTGATGATAAAATTTGAAAAATTCACGCTTGATAATGGTTTAAGGGTGTTAGTTCATGAGGATTCTTATAGCCCGATGGCTTGTATGAATATATTGTATGATGTGGGAGCCCGCGATGAGCGTGAAGATAAAACGGGATTTGCCCATTTATTTGAACACTTGATGTTTAGTGGCTCTGAAAATATTCCTAATTATGATCAGCCTCTGCAACGTGTCGGCGGCGAAAATAATGCTTTTACCTCGAATGATATTACCAATTATTACATAACGCTTCCTTCAAATAATTTGGAAACTGCTTTTTGGTTAGAATCCGATCGCATGAAACAATTGGCATTTAGTCAGGAGGGATTAGAGGTGCAAAGAAATGTTGTTATTGAAGAGTTCAAACAACGGTATTTGAATCAGCCTTATGGTGACGTTTGGTTAAAACTTCGCGAGCTAGCCTATAAAGTCCATCCCTATAAGTGGGCAACTATAGGAAAAGAGATTAAGCATATTGAAGAGGCAAAAATGGAAGATGTTAAAGCCTTTTTCCACCAGTTCTATCTCCCCAATAATGCTATTATGGCCGTTACTGGAAATGTCACATTAGCAGAAGTAAAAAGATTGGCTCAAAAGTGGTTTTCTGATATACCATCTGGAGAAAAAAACCTAAGAAATCTACCAATGGAACCCAAACAGACCTCAGCTAGACTTTTAGATGTCACCGCTGATGTACCCGTAGACGGTGTGTATATTGCATTCCATACGGTGGACAGGCTTCACCATGATTACCAAACGATTGATTTAATCACTGACATTCTCTCAAGAGGTAGCTCTTCAAGACTTTATAGAAGATTAGTAAAGGAACAAAATTTATTTAGTGAAGTAAATGCCTACGTTTTAGGTAGTATTGATCATAATTTATTGGTTGTCGAAGGTAAACCTTTGGGGACAGTCAGTATAGAAACTGCGGAACAAGCGCTGTGGACAGAATTACATAAGTTATGCCAGGAAGAAGTGCCAGAAACAGAACTCACCAAAGTAAAAAATAAAACTGAATCTACTTTAATGTTTGCGGAACTATCGATATTGGATAAAGCAATGAATTTATCATTTTATGAATTGTTGGGTGACGCTGATTCGTATAACCAGGAAATTAATAAATACTTAAAAATTACGCAGGAGGATATAGTAAGAGTATCGAAGGAGACTTTCACAAAAGAGAATTCTTCTACATTAAAATACCGTGCAAAAAAGAAAGGTGATGATGCTTAATAGAATAAATGCCCCCAGTTTACAAGAGATACAACATGTCCAGCTCAAAGCTCCTCAGGAAATCACTTTTCAAAATGGACTTAAAGTTTTTGTTTTCAATGCACCAGACCAGGGACTTATTAAAGCCGAATTTGTTTTTAATAATTTGTTTGATACACCGGAGAATCCGATACGAAATACAGCCTTAAGTTCGATGCTAAAAGAAGGTACTAGTAAGCTTACTAGTGCTCAAATTGCTGATCAAGTGGATTATTATGGTGCTTATTTAGTTCCTGAAGTTAGTTTCGATCAGAATGCACTTACCCTATATTCCTTAAGTAAACACATCGATGTGGTTTTACCAATTCTACATCAGGTGCTCGTGGATGCGACAATGCCGCAGCAAGAATTACAAACATATATTCGAAGTCATTCCCAAAGTTTACAAATTTCCTTGGAAAAGACTGAGTTTAATGCGCGAAGAATGCTCTATCATGAGTTATTTGGAGATTCCAGATACGGGCTTTCGGTGACGGAGAAATTACTTCAAAATCTAAACGCTGAAGATCTTTATAGACTTTACGAGCAACAGATTCAACCACAAAACGCCACCTTGTTTCTTTCAGGAAATATTACGGCCGAGACCTTGGGCTTATTTCAGCAATATTTTGAAAATCAATGGCAAGCTCGTGAAGAAATTGTGTTGAACAAACCAGATTTTAAAACTTCGAGCAAATCAGACTTAATTTATGTTGAAAAACCAGCCGCTTTGCAATCCTCTATTCGCTTGGGAAGCTTAGCTATTCAACGAAATAATCCAGATTACCCGGCCTTACAATTTGTTAATACTTTACTTGGTGGCTATTTTGGATCCAGGTTAATGAGTAATATTAGGGAAGAGAAAGGCTATACGTATAGTATAGGTTCTGCGGTAGCCAATTTAAAGTATTCCGGATTTATGACTATTGCGACTGATGTTGGAGCTGAACATACGCAGGATACCCTAAACCAAATTAAATTAGAAATGACTAGACTTCAACAGGAGAAAGTAGGCCAAATAGAAATCGAATTGGTTCGAAATTATATGTTAGGTGCTATGCTAGGAAGTTTGGAATCAGTTTTCTCCCATGTTGATAAATTCAAAGCTATTTACTTCTCTGGTATAACATTAGATTATTACGCCTATTATACGGAGGTTTTGAAGGAAATGGATGCGGTTAAAATTCAAGAAATTAGTCAAACTTATTTCAACTACGATAACATGATTAAAATCGTTGTCGGAAAGATGGAAAAGTAAGCGCAATAAGGAAATACGATGATTTAAAAAGCAAGCTGTAATTGTAATATAGCTTGCTTTTTAATGGGCATTAATTGTTGATTAAGTCCTGAATGGCCACTGAGGCAAGCGTTCCTCCGAAAGCGGCTGGCAGGTACGACATCGTACCGTAAGCTGATTTTTTGTAGTTACTACCATCCGTATACAATAAGGAATCCTTATTCGGTGATTCTGTTGAAAAAACAACTTTTACACCCTCTCTTATTCCGTGTTTTTTTAACTTTTTTCGAATATGTAAGGCCAACTTACAATTATAGGTCTGACCTATATCGGCAACTTTTAATTTAGTAGGATCTATTTTTCCACCTGCACCCATAGAACTCACGAAAGGAATTCCGGATTCTAATGCATGACGGATAAAAAATAATTTTGGCGTGATACTATCAATTGCTTCAATACAATAATCAGGTTTTTTGTCGAGTAAACCAGCAATACGCTCAGGCAAGACAAACTCTTGAATTACTTGCAGTTTTAATTCGGGGTTGATCGCTAAAAGACGCTCCTTCATTATTTGTGCCTTAGGCTCACCATGATTGGTTGCTAAGGCAGGTAATTGTCTGTTTCTATTGCTTGGGTCAACAATATCACCATCTATTATCGTTACGGTGCCTACACCGGATCTGACAATAAATTCTGCAGCAAATGAACCCACGCCACCCAATCCCAACACCATTACGTGAGAATTTGATAATTTTTCGATTGCCTCTCTGCCGATAAGTGCTTCTGTACGGGAGAGCCAAGATAAATCCTTCATTATTTAAAAAATATAATTAAAAACCTGAGTGAAATTGAGCATTATTTGCTCTTGTAGTTGACTCTGTGAGAGGTTCCTAGCGCGGCAAAAATAAGCATAAATATCTGAGATTTTAATAGACTTGTCATCAGTTTCTAAGAAAAGTTTATTTAAGGGAATATTCTTAATAAGCTCATCCATCTCTGATTTAAGTATTTTGGGTCCTAATGAAATATAGAATCCATGTTTTAAAAGTTGTTCAGCTAAAATCCATTTTTTTGAGAATCCATGGAAAATTACTGGAACATGAACCTGTTTTTTCAGCAGGCAACTAAAAACCTCTGAATAAGCTCGTACGCAGTGGATGATAATAGGCTTGCCTAATTGATTGGCTAATTCAATTTGTTTTTCGAAAGCCATGATTTGTTTTCCAAAATCAGCGGAAATATTCTTATCTAGGCCACATTCGCCCACAGCGATAACACCATCCTTGGCAAGGTATAATTCTAATACTTCCATTTGAGCGGTAAAATCTTCATCAATATACCAAGGGTGTATACCGGCGGTTGCGGGAAATTGGTTCAAATAATCTTTTGAAACAATACAATTGACAATTTCAAGATCGCCTGCTTGGGTATAATTTTGGTGATGGGTATGTATATCGATAAACATTATTTTAAAATTGATCGGAGAAAATTAATCAATAATCTCACATTTCTCAAATTCTAAAACGACAATTCCACTAGTGGTATCAATTTTAAATCTTTTTCTACTTTGATCATTATCAAATGACTTATTGATTTCTGGAACTTGGTGGGAGACCTCCAAAATAACGGGAAGTCCTTCGTGCGGAATCTCTGATCTAGAATAATGCGTGACATGTTCAAATTGCAAGCGCTGTGGAATGCCGTTGCTTTCTTGTTCATTCTCCAATAATAGGGTGACTATCAGCGCCTGTGTTCTAGAATCTTCCTCTGTCTTTACAATTTCTGCACCTATAAGTGAATTAATATCAATAGCCATATTTTCTGCTTTATCAAGTTGCGTTACACATTAAACAGTTATATGGCCTTTTCGTTTTTGAAATCTAATTATAATTAAAGATATACTTGATTTTCGAAAGTTCTAAAAATACGTTATCCCTATATTGTGGAACATAGCCTGCTGAAAATTGAGTCTTATTTTTTTTAATAAATGGATGTTGCCTGCCCGTTATAGGGTAGTTTTTTAAAGGATCGTGTTTTTTATAGAACATAATTTCCTCCTTATTATTTGTTTATACTGGTTATTATTTTTTTAGATTTTCATTGGGTGAAAATCGACGTTTATTAAAGATAACCATTTCTCTGCTAATTTTAATCTTTCAGCAGAATTTGTTTTTTTGTGATTTCAATTTGAATAAGGATTGTATATCTTCGCTGTAAACTCTGAGCATTGCTAAAAATTGCACATCATAGCGCCTATATTCATCCTGTTGATCAGGGACATCGTTTTCCTATGCTCAAATATGAACTTATTGTGGAGCAACTCCTGTATGAGGGGGTGGTCAACGGCGAACAATTTTTCGAACCCAAATTAGCTAGCAAGCAGGATATCTGCCTAGCTCATGATCGAAAATATGTGGAAGACTTGTTGAGTCTACAATTAAATGCCAAAATGATTAGAAGAATTGGTTTTCCATTAACTCAGTTGCTGGTAGACAGGGAATTGTATTTGGTTCAGGGCAGCATTGAGGCTAGTCTCCATGCTCTACAAAATGGTATTGCCTTTAACACAGCTGGTGGAACGCATCATGCCGGAAGGGATTTTGGAGAAGGTTTTTGCCTATTGAATGACCAAGCTGTGGCAGCGGCATATTTATATGACCGCGGACTTGCCAACCGGATATTAATAATTGATTTGGATGTTCACCAAGGGAATGGCACAGCCCATATTTTTCAGGATCATCCAAATATTATTACCTTATCTGTGCATGGGGATAAAAATTTTCCATTTATCAAAGAGAAGTCGCATTATGATTTTCCTTTGGAGGATGGTGTGTCTGATGAGGCATACTTAAGTTTATTATCCGACATACTTCCGAAAATATTTCGCGAAATTAATCCTGATTTTGTTTTTTATCAAGCAGGAGTTGACGTGCTGGCAACTGATAAACTAGGGAAATTAAAATTAACACAACTAGGTTGTAGATTGCGCGATGAACAAGTCTTCATGCTTTGCAATGCTCATCATGTCCCTGTTCAAGTCAGTATGGGCGGTGGGTACTCACAGCATATTCAAGATATTGTCAATGCCCATGTGAATACCTTTCGGAGTGCAATTAAAATATTTGATTTTTAAATTATATTTATGTTATTTCATCAAGACGCAACGTTTGAACACTTAATAATCCATCATGTAGGCAATAAGAGCCAAGATGAGTACTTTACCTTATCTGACCAGGAAATCGATGTTAAAACAGATGAAATATTAGCTGATCTACTCATGCAGTATTTCATGAAACCTTTCGCAAAATCAAATGAGGTTTACCGCTTTTATCATCCCAACGATACTTTAGACCTAAATGAAGTTTTCTATTTTTCTAGGCAATTTTTCAATCAGGAGATTTCCTTTGTGGACTATTCAAAATCCATTGCCAGATTTTTATTTGAAGTTACTGAACATCCTAAGATTAAATCAGGTGAATTGTACGTTGTCTCCATAGACAACTTACAGATGGAAGGGGTAGATCATCGTGCGATTGGTATTTTTAAATCTGAAAATAAAGAATCATATTTAAAAGTTTACCCAGAGGAAAATGGTTTAGGCATTGATTACGAGCAGCAAGCTATTAATATAAATAAGCTAGATAAGGGCGTAATTATTATTAATGACGAACAGCAGGAGGGGTATAAAGTACTTTGTTTAGATCAGACTAACGGTTCTGAGGCTGTGTACTGGAAAGATGATTTTCTGAAATTAAAAACCAGAAATGATAATTTTCAGCAGACAGGAAACCTGATGAAAGTATATAAAAAATTTGTTAATGAAAAAATAGATGATGTTTTTGCGCTAGAAAAGGCAGATAAAATTGATTTATTGAATAGATCAATGGATTATTTCAAGAACAAAGAAAATTTTGATCAGGACGAGTTTAATGAAGAAGTAATTGCAAACCCCGACGCTATTTCTTTATTTAAGGATTATAAGCAAGATTTTGAGGACGAATTTCAAACACCATTTCAGTCAAATTTTGAGATTGCTAACCCAGCGGTAAAAAAAATGGCCTCAAGTTATAAGTCAGTTTTAAAACTTGATAAGAATTTTCATATTTATATTCATGGTAAGCGAGAATACATTGAAAAAGGATATGATGAAGAAAAGGCGATGAATTACTATAAAGTATATTTCGAGAAGGAAGACTAAATTATGAAACCCAAAATTAGGCCTGTCTTATTGCTTGGTATCGGAATTGCCATCGTGGTTATGCTGTCGGTCAATTATTTCATCTCAGATCCGCTGAGGGTTGAAGCGTGGTACAGTTTAGGGTTTTATCCATTAATATCCTTTATTCCTAAGGGCTTATTTGGCTGGACTAAGATGAGTGTGGGGGATGTGCTATATGCTTTTATTGTTGTAGGCCTAATCTATTTATTCGTTAAGATTTTAATTGATCTTTTTAGTAGGAGGTATAGCAATAGCTTAAATGGCGTCTTAATTTTTATAAGTAGTCTATTATTTCTCTATATCAGTTTTCACGTTTTTTGGGGGATTAATTATTACCGGGTTCCTGTAGCCAAGCAATTAAAATTAACAGTTGATACCGTCCTGAAGGAAGATCATTTGATGGTCTTAGATAATCACATAAATATACTGAATACCCTTAGAGATCAACTAGATGTCACAACGCTTGATAAAGAAGCGTCTATGGTGAAACTGCAGGAAATTATGGTCATGGACCACGATTTCCTGATGCTATCCAAAACGCAAGTGAAAATAAAGCAACCCTTGTTCCTCATTGCAGCTTCCTATTTTGGTGTTTCTGGTTACTTTAATCCTTTTACTCAAGAGGCCCACATTAACTCAGCAATACCTGTGGCAGGCTATCCTTTTACTGTTGTGCATGAATTAACACATCAAATGGGTATTGGATTTGAAGATGAGAGCAATTTTATCGCTTTTATTAAATTAAAGGATAATCCCTCCGTTTGGTTTCGTTATTCGGCTTATTATCAGAGTGTTCAGTATTTATTAAGATCTTTATATCTTGTTGATAGCGAAAAATTTGAGGAGTATAAATTAAAATTATCACAGGCCGTAAAAAATGATTTACGAGCTGAACAATTGTTTTGGGCTGGCTATACGGGGTGGGTTACGGATATCTCTGGCTTGTTTTACGATCAATACCTGAAACATAATAATCAGCTCGAAGGTATGGCTCGTTATGGCATGGTCAGCCGATTAATCATTGCGTACGAGAAAAAGGGGTTAGGCAGCCCGAACGAGTAACGGCTGCCCATCTAAAATATTCTTATACCGAGAAACTCTCGCCACAAGCGCAAGTTCTGGAGGCATTGGGGTTATGAAACTCAAATCCTTTTCCATCAAAACCATCGGAATAATCAAGTTCAGTTCCAGCTAAATACAAGTAAGATTTAATATCTAGACAGATTTTAATTCCTTTGTCTTCACTAAACTGATCACCTTTTTTCTCTTCATTGTCAAAATTTAACTTGTATGAAAGACCTGAACAACCACCACTCTCCACTGCTACGCGAACAAAGTAATGTTCATCATAGTTCTCATCTTTCATAATGGTTAAAATACGCTGTTTCGCTTTATCTGTTATGGTTACCATACTATATCCTGCTTTTGTAGAGACAAAGTTAAGCAAAACAAAATTCAGATATGCAAATATTCATCTGAGTTCTGTCAAATTAAGCCTTCCTGATACATTTCCCAAATAGGCGAGTTATCTCTAATTTTTTTGACTTCCAGTTTGATTTTTTCAACAGCCTGGTCAATTTCATCGATGGTATTATACTTACTAAAACTAAACCGCAAACTACAGAATATAGCTTCATCTGCCACGCCCATGGCCTTAAGGACATGCGAAGGATCGCGATCGCCCGAAACACACGCTGAACCCGATGATAGGCAGATATTGGGTAATTTAGTCATTAACTCGCTGCCTTTAACGTACTTAAAATGAATATTACTCGTATTGGGAATACGATCAACATGTTTGGTTATAATTTCAATCTCCGCTATTTCTTTTAGCATGCTATCTTCAAAATAATCACGAAGATTAGCTAAATGCGTGTCGTAGGTGATTTGGGCGATAGCAGAACCGAGACCGACAATTTGCGCAACAGGGTAGGTGCCCCCCCGAATTCCATTTTCTTGATTTCCACCAATAATTAAAGCTGGGATCTGGATAGGCTTACTTTTTCTACGTATAAATAATGCCCCAATTCCCTTAGGACCATGGATTTTATGGGCACTCATACATAGCAGGTCAATAGGGATTTCAGCAAGGTCCAAGGGTAACTTTCCAATCCATTGGGTCGCATCGCAAAAAAACAAAACATTTTTCTGTACGCAGATTTCCGCGATTTCTTTAATAGGGTGTAACACGCCAGTTTCATTGTTGGCTGCCATAATGGACACTAAGATCGTTTGATCGGTAATGGTCTCACGGAGGTTTTCTAAATCGATTTCTCCAAAGCGATTAACGGGAAGATAGCTGACTTTGTTTCCTTTTTTTTCCACGGATTGGCATGTGCTCAGGACGGCCTTGTGCTCTGTACTACAGGTGATAACGTGATTTCCTATGGATTTATACGTCTCACTTATACCTTTGATTACCATATTGATTGCCTCAGTAGCTCCACTGGTAAAAAAGATCTCTGTACTTTTTACGTGCAGCAAGGAAGCAACTTGCTCACGAGCATTAAGAATTGCTTGGTTTGCTTGCCTTCCTAAGGAATGTTGAATGCTAGAAGCATTTCCATAAGCATCACGCAAAAAGGGTAACATATCTGCAAGGACCTTCTCATCCACTTTTGTTGTCGCATTATTATCGAAATAGCATATTCCCATAGCTAAAGTTATTAAAATATCTAATGCTATAGTTCTAAAGAAAGTATTTTTTTACTTTTGTTAATCAAAACACGTGTATATGAATTTCTTGAATGTTGAGAATAGCCTAGAAAAACTTTTTGATTCCATCTTACTTAAATTACCGAGTATTTTCGTTGGTTTTTTATTGCTGTTTTTTGGTCGATTTGTTATCCGGTTTATTTTAAATTTTATAGATAGAAGATTTGAAAAACGAGATGTAGATTTATCCATTCGAACTTTCATACGAAGCTTAGTAAAAATAGTTTTATATATTTTATTAATCCTAACGGTAGCTAATACCATGGGGATTCAGACCACTTCTTTTATTGCAGCCTTATCTGCTTTTGGGTTAGCCGTTGGTATGGCCCTACAAGGAAGTTTATCTAATTTTGCCGGAGGTGTACTGATTTTATTATTCAGACCATTTGAAGTGGGTGACTATATCGCCAGTGAAAATGGTTCTTCAGGAAGCGTTGTCAGTATTGATCTATTGTATACAACGATTATGGACGATGATGGCATTCGTTTGTTTAGTCCCAATGGCACCCTAGCCAACTCGGTGATTAGGAATTATACTAAAATCACCTCACGTCGTATGCAGTTCTCGATGTTAATTTCCTATGAAACGAATATAAAGACGGCGCGGAAAAATATATTACAAATCTTAAATGACGACCCTCGAATTTTAAAAAGTCCTGCCCCAGAAGTGGTCGTAGGTGACTTGAAGGAGACTGGCATAAGCCTTACTATGCGTGCTTGGGCAAATCGTGAAGTGTTTTGGGCAACCAAAAATGAATTAGCAGAGGAAATTAAACTCTTCTTAGAGAGTGAAAATGCGGTATTCCCAGTGAATATCGTGAAAGTGTTGAACGAAGATAAAAGTTCGGATACTACTAGTAAACAAGCTTAATCCAACGAATTTACCAAAATATAATATCGGTAAGCTACAATTCCTTGTTGTAGCTTACTGAGTTTAGTAGGATCTTTCTTCGCGTATTTTGGTAAGACCAACTGATTGATTTTATTCAAAAATTTAAAGAGATTTTTTTTCATTTAGTTAGTTATATATCAATTGATTTAATCCTGCCGCAAGTAACGCGCCAATAATTGGGCCTACCACAGGAACCCAAGCATAAGACAAATCAAATCCAGCTTTGTTTTTAATAGGTAAGAGCGCATGTATTATACGCGGCCCTAAATCTCTTGCTGGATTAATCGCATAACCAGTAGTACCACCTAATGATAATCCTATTGCCCACACCACAAAAGCTACGGGAATAGCACCGATTGAACCTAATCCTACAATTGAGTCGTCAGATAATTTGGCATCTGTAAAGTGTAAAATGGTGAAAATCAATATAAAAGTTCCAGTAATTTCAGCAATCAAATTTATTGGTTGATTTCGAATAGCTGGGGTTGTACAAAAAACAGCTTTTTTGGCACCTGGATCTTCTGTTTCTTGAAAATGGTCTTTATAAACCAGCCAAACGACAGTTGCACCGATCATGGCACCGATTAATTGTGCACTCATATAAATAAGCGATGTTTCCACATCCATTTTTCCTAAGGCTAGATTTGCAATTGTTACTGCCCAGTTCAAGTGTGCGCCGCTATAGGGACCTGCTATGGTCACTCCAACAAATACAGCTAATGCCCATGCAGTGGTAATGACAATCCATCCGCCGTCATTTCCATTCGTTTTTTTTAATAAGACATTGGCCACTACACCTCCTCCTAAAAGGATCATACAGGCGGTTCCTATTAATTCAGCTAAAAAAGGGGTCATAATATAATTTATTTGGTTATAGATTTATTTAATCATTATTAGACCAATGTTTTACAGCATCAACAGCTCTATTCCATTGCGTTAGGTTTTCCGTTAGTTTGTGTGATTTATCAGCAAGTATCCGCTTATCTTCAATCCATAAAGCTTCCAGTTCCTGGATGTCTTTCCAAAAACCAACGGCTAAACCAGCTAAAAATGCCGCGCCCATCGCGGTCGTTTCTGTAATTTGTGGTTTAACGACCGTTGTTTTCAAAAGGTCTGCCTGAAATTGTATTAAAAAATTATTTTCAGTCGCACCACCATCAACACGTAGCTCTTTTATTTTGATTTTAGAATCCGATTCCATCGCTTTTAAAATATCATAGGTTTGATAAGCAATGCTTTCAAGGGCCGCTCGAGCAATATGGGCATCGGTGGTTCCTCTAGATATTCCGAAAATCGTCCCTCTGGCATTGGGATCCCAATGGGGAGCACCCAAACCGGCGAATGCTGGAACAAGGTATACACCATCCGTATCGGGAACACTGATCGCTAAAGCTTCAATGTCGCTAGACTTTTTGATGATTTTTAATTCATCTCGTAGCCACTGAACAACAGCTCCACCTATAAATATACTACCCTCTAATGCATAGTTTACCTTATCTCCAATTTTCCAAGCTATAGTGGTCACTAATTTATTACTGGATTTTACGGGTTTTTCCCCCACATTCATTAGTAAAAAACAGCCAGTACCGTATGTATTCTTGGCCATACCTTTCTTTATACACATCTGCCCAAACAATGCCGCTTGTTGGTCACCAGCAATTCCAGCGATCGGAACCGATCTATTACCCAATTCTAGGGAGGTTTCTCCATATACTTCAGACGATGATTTTACCTCGGGAAGTAATGATTCAGGGATATCAAATAATTGTAATAACTCCTTGTCCCACTCTAAATTATTGATGTTATATAACATTGTTCTTGATGCGTTAGTGACATCAGTAACGTGCGTTTTTCCATCGGTTAAGTTCCATATTAACCAGCTATCAATGGTCCCAAAAGCAAGCTCATTTTTCTCCGCTAATTTCCGTGCTCCCGGAACATGATCTAAAATCCATTTTATTTTTGTTGCCGAAAAATACGAATCAATCAGTAATCCTGTCTTCTCTTGGACCATTTCTAAGTGACCATCTGCAATTAATTGAGCGCAGTACTCCGCTGTACGACGGTCTTGCCATACGATGGCATTATAAACGGGATCGCCTGTTCTTTTATTCCACAGAACAGTTGTTTCACGTTGATTGGTAATACCGATCGCTTTGATCGACTCTAATTTAGATTTGGACTTTGCTAGTGTTTCGGTAAATACAGCTAACTGGCTGGACCAAATTTCCCGTGGATCATGTTCTACCCAACCTGATTTTGGGTATATTTGTTTAAATTCTTTTTGTGATATATTAACGATTTCTCCTTTTTTATTAAACAGAATTGCTCGGGAGCTCGTCGTTCCTTGATCCAAGGCAATAATAAATTCTTTCATATTTTATTTGATTTATAAGGTCTTATATTATAGTATATAACGGTTCGCTAGTTCAGTGTATTGTTTAATTTCATTTTGCGTCCATTCCGCTGTCTTATTAAGCTCCTTCTCCATTATTTGAGCAACAATGGGGGCGGCTTTAAGGGAAGCTTTGGCATCTAAAAGGAGTAAGCGACAACGCCTAGCTAAAAAATCTTCAACTTTTTCAATCATTTCGTGACGGCATGCCCAAACCACTTCTGCCACCGTGAAATCGTAGCCGGCAATTAAGCGTTCGCCCAGTGCGGGATTTTGCTCAATAATTTCTTGGATATGCGGGTAATCATTTCCATAATACCCCCAGTTAGCCGGTTGTTCACCTCCACTGGATCCGTGAATAGGTAAATTTTTGGTACGGCATTTTGAGGCTTGCAAACCACTTATTTTTATGGCAAGATCAACGGTTGCCTCAGCCATTTTGCGGTAAGTTGTCCATTTACCACCTGTTATTGTAATGAGGCCGGAATCACTATGGATTAATTTATGGTCTCTTGAAATCTCTTTGGTGCTTGTACCATTCTGCTCGGTAGGCGCTGCTAGCGGCCTCAAACCTGCATAGATGCTTAAAACATCTTCCCTTTTAGGTGCGGGACTCAAATAAGCTTCAGCAGTGGCTAAAATAAATGATATTTCTTCGGCTAGCGGAACTGGTTCAATTTGATGATCATTAATGGGGATATCTGTCGTGCCTAATAGGACTTTGCCATGCCAGGGAACACCAAAGAGAACCCGACCATCACTAGTTTCGGGGATCATTAAGGCATCTTTTGACCCTAAAAATTTCTGATCTATCACCAGGTGAGATCCTTGGGAAGGTCTGACGAGATTTTTATGCACTGCGCTATCCATCTTTAAGATATCATCTACAAAAATGCCTGTTGCATTAATAACGACTTTCGATTGGATAGGATACGTTTCTTGACTCTGTGTGTCTTTAATGGTTAATCCGGTGATTTTTTGGTTCGCATCTTTATTAATTTCAACGGCCTCCATGTAATTCAGTACGGTGGCTCCGTTTTCAAGGGCCGTTTGGGCTAAGTTAATTGCTAAACGCGCATCGTCGAACTGGCCATCATAATACCGGATACCGCCTTTTAATCCTGTTTGTTTAATAGGAGGTAGTTTGGATATAACTTCTTCTTTACTAAGTAATTCAGAATTACCAATGCGAAGACTACCTGCTAGCCAATCGTATAATTTTAGTCCAATTAGATATTTCAGTTTATCGAAGGTAGAGTACAACGGTATAATAAAAGATTGGGAGGAGGAAATATGTGGCGCATTTTTGAAAATCAGGCCACGTTCTCTTAACGCGCCAATAACAAGTTTAATGTCTCCGTTGGCTAAATAACGCACACCTCCATGGACGAGTTTCGTGCTTTTACTCGAAGTTCCTTTTGCAAAATCATATTTTTCGATTAACAATACTTTGAAACCTCGACTCGCCGCATCAACGGCAGTACCAAGGCCGGTTGCTCCACCACCAATGATGACTATATCCCAAATAAGGTTTTCTTTGATTTGGTTCAGTTGGTTTATTCTTTTAGATACGGACTGCATGTAATTTGTGTTTAAGTTAAAAGTAGTAAATTTCAGATGGATTAGACAATCCTATTCTAAAAACATTTTTACTTATATTCTATAATTTGGTGTGTTGTTATAATTTATATGAATTATAAACCTTTTATATATCAATGTATAATGATTATTATATAATCAGTTCGTTTAAATAAATTGCTTAGTTAGCATGAATTTTTTTTCTTAAATACTCTTTAATTAGTCTTTATATTTACTTTATTTTTTTTACATTTAATCCATCATTAATACCTGAAATTATGTAAATGTGATCATACAGATAGCTGGAGCAGAAAATCATTTCTTGTTTGTTGAACAGGGAATTGTCGCACTTAATTCCATTATTTTCATCGATAAAAAACCATGACAAGTAATATTTTATTTACACAATCGATTGTGTTGATGATGACATATATTTTGAACTATATTGGCGGAAAATAATATAGTTTTGGCATATATGAATAACTACAAGCTAAAAAGTTTTTATACACTTGTAAAACTAAATCTATTTATAAAGTTTTTATGATACAATAAACTAATTTACTATGAATTTTACCTACTATAAATGGGGGTAAGTTCACGAGTTAACCACGTTTGTTATATCCAATGGAATCATAAATATTATGAAAGAAATAAAAAATTCTTCTAGACGCGATTTCCTCAAAAAATCGCTAATTGGTGCGGCAGCATTTACAATTGTTCCGCGATTTGTTTTGGGAAAAGGATACTTAGCTCCCAGTGATCACTTGACAAAAGGTGTAATTGGGGTTGGGTCAATGGGCCGTGGGCATTTTGCTTATGCCGGTACTAAAACTGTCGCTATTTGTGATGTGGACACCCGACACTTAGCGATCGCTCAAAAGAGCTTAGGTGGGGGCGTTAAAGAGCATCATGATTTTAGGGACTTAATCAAAAATCCTGAAGTTGATATCGTGCATATTGCCACTCCTCCACACTGGCATGCTTTAATGGCAGTTGAGGCAGCGCGCTCAGGCAAAGACATCTGGTGTGAAAAACCAATGACCAGAACAATTGGTGAAGGTAAAATAGTTAAAGAGGCTGTTAAACAGCATGGTAATATTTTTCGTTTAAATACTTGGTTCCGTTTCTCTGATAATTTTTATGGTATGAATGTACCGGTGAAAAAGATTAAGAAATTAGTAGATACAGGTATGTTAGGTTGGCCGTTAAAGGTGACAGTTAGTAAGCACACTGGTTTCGATTGGAAGTTTTACTGGGTAGGAAAGGAGAATCTACCGGTTCAACAGGTTCCAAAAGAATTAGATTATGATATGTGGTTAGGCCCTGCTCCTGAAAAACCGTATAGTGAACATCGGACTCATTTGACTTTTAGAGGTTACTGGGATTATGATGGTGGTGGATTAGGTGATATGGGACAACATTATTTAGATCCTGTTCAATATTTCTTAGGAAAAGATGAGGAAAGTCCAGTTACCGTTGAAGTAGATGCTCCACAGCAACATTCTGATGCGGTAGGTACTTGGCGAAAAATAACTTTTACTTATGCAGATGGTTGCCAAATTATTTTAGATGGCGATGGAACTGAAGAAGGAAAAGGTTATATAGAGGGTCCAAATGGTAAGCTATTTCGTGGTTTTGTCTCTGATATTCCAGACATGGAGCGCAAATTAGCGCAATATCCAGATCCTGCACCACAGGTAACTGATTTTGTTGAAGCTGTTCGTACGCGTGAGAAATTTGCGTTAAACGAAGAAAATGGTTTCCGTTCGTGTACATTAGTAAATTTAGGTCTTGCAGCAGTCCGTTTAAACAGATCATTGAAATTCGATTCGGATAAACAAGAATTTGTAGGCGATGAAGCAGCAAATAGATTAATTAACCAACCTATGAGAGGGCCTTGGACATTCTAACCCTAAACAATCATGAAAAAAGTATTTAACACGATAACCGCATTATTATTTATACAAGTTGCTGCCTTTGCTCAGCAACCTTCTAATCGAACTACTGCTACAAAAATTGCTGATGTTTTAGCGCAGCAACCCGCTCAAGAACAAGGTAAATTTATTGCCGCGATGAAAGAGTTGGAGGGTTTTACCGCTGAGGATGTATCGGCGTTAGTAAAAGGTCTGAAGCCGCAAGGTGGCAACAATGCTCCCATAGAATATGCTACTAATTCCTATGGATTTTATGTGATGCAACCTGGTTTTGACAACCAACGTTTAACTTATGTTAATGGATTATTAGCGGCATTAGATCAAATAACGGATAAGAACAATAAAGGGTATATATTTGAAGTATTAAAGCAATGTGCTAAAAATGAGTCTATTGATAAAGTGGCTCCTTATTTAGCGGATGATGAGTTAGCAGAAAAAGCAGCTCGAGTTTTAAATGCGATACGGACCCCAGAGGCTGCATCAGCGCTGAATACAGCTTTAAATACTTCGACAACAGAAAGAACAGCAGTTGCCATTATTGCTGCTCTTGGAGACTTGCGATCGGAACAAGCAGAAGCCAAAATTATTGAGCTGCTAGGAAAATATAATTCGGAAAACTTCCAATTTAATGGATTAACTGCCTTGAGTAAAATAGGCGGTGATAATTCTGAAGCCATCTTCTTAGAAAAAGCGGAACAACAGGGATATCAATACGATAAAACAAATGTTGCCAGCTTAGCTATTGATTATGCGCAACGTTTAGTTGAACTGGATAAGGATGCCCAAGCAAATGCTTATGCAACCAAGTTATATAAAAATGCGGGGGCAAATAAAGCCTCTTCTGTACAGGCAGGTGCACTCGCTGTTTTAATGGAAATATCGCCTGCTAAGCAGAAAAAACAATTATTAAAATTAGCTTCTTCTGAGGATAAAGTGCTGCGAAATGTGGCTTTAGGATTATTAGCAAGTGATGCCTCTGCATCGGACTTGAAAAAACTAGCCGGATCTTTAAAGAAACTTGATAGTGATGCCCAAGAGAATGTTTTACAGTTTTTAGCGACAAAAGACGCGACGGCTACGGCCTCTACTATTGAAAAGAGTTTTGGATCATTTAAAACAGAGGAATCAAAAATTGCCGCTCTTGAAACCTTATCGCATCTCACTGAAGGTAAAAATACATCCTTTTTGATTCAACAAATTCCTTCTTCATCTGAGGCGGAATTAGCAACAATCAAAACATTGTTGTTAACCTCGAAAGATAAAGCAACAATTGATGAGGTTAATAAATCGCTCAGTGGAGCAGACGTTAAAACACAATTAGCACTATTAGAGGTTCTTTCGGTACGTACTAACGATCAATCTTCTGCTGCGGTTTTAGCCTTGACTAAATCTGAAGATGCAGCGGTTCGTTTAGCTGCATTCAAAGCACTTCCCAATGTAGTCAACGCGGACAATTTGGACGCTATCATTCCATTAATGGATAATGCAAATCCGCAAGAATTAAAAGAAATTCAAAAAGCAGCAATTATAGCAATTAATGCTAACCCTAATAAAGAAGCTACTATACAGAAATTGGCCGCTAATATTTCAAGATCAGCCGCACCGTCTGCAGGAAGGTACTTTCCTATATTTGCTGGTGTAGGTGGCGAAGAAGCCCTTAAATCTGTCCAAAACTATGTAAAATCTGATGGACCTTTAAAAACCGAATCTATTCAAGCCTTATCGGGCTGGTCAAATTCGGAATCCTTACCAATTCTTATTGAGTTGTCAAGAACCGAGAAAGATCCAGCGCTGTTTGCTACTATTTTCAAGGGTTTCTTAAAACAATTAAATGCGAGCGAGGTAAACGCTGATCAAAAGACTTTACTGTTGAAGGATGCGTTTGATTTGGCACAAACAGATGATCAGAAGAAGGCCGTTTTAAACAACCTTCAATCAACTGGTACCTATCAATCCTTAATGTTTGCTAGTAAATTAATGGGAGAGAAAACATTAGGAGCTACCGCTAGTAACGTGGCAATGAATATTGCTATGGATAACAAAGCTTATGTAGGCGATGATGTTCGTCAGATTTTAGAAAAAGCAGCAGGAAACCTTGCCGGTAGTGAAAGCTCTTATTTAAAAGAAGCCATTGTCCGTCACCTCGCGGAGATGCCTAATGAACAAGGTTATAAAGCTATTTTTAACGGTAAAGATCTAACCGGATGGAAAGGCTTAGTTGAAAATCCAGTGACACGCGCAAAAATGTCTAAAGCAGAATTGGAAAAGAAACAAGCTGCGGCAGATCAGAAAATGCGTGAAAGCTGGTCCGCTATTGATGGCGATCTAGTATTCAGCGGACATGGCGACAATATTGCTACCGTAAAACAGTATGGTGATTTTGAAATGCTAGTAGACTGGAAATTGGATAAAAATGGAAAAGAACCAGATGCTGGAATTTATTTAAGAGGTACCCCACAGGTTCAGATCTGGGATATTTCCCGAGAAGAAGTTGGCGCACAAGTTGGTTCTGGCGGTTTGTATAATAATGCAAAGAATCCAAAGGACCCAAGTAAAGTGGCAGACAATCCACTAGGTGATTGGAATAACTTTAAAATCAAAATGGTTGGTGAAAACGTGTCAGTTTGGTTAAATGGCGAATTAGTAGTGGATAGTGTACCGTTGGAAAACTACTGGGACAAAAACCAATCGATTTTCCCAACAGAACAAATTGAATTACAAGCCCACGGATCAAGAGTATGGTACCGAGATATCTATCTTAAAGAAATACCTAGAAAAGAGGTGTTTTCATTAAGTGAGCAAGAGAAGAAAGAAGGATTCGAAATGCTTTTTGATGGTACAAATTTGGATAAATGGACAAGTACGACAGCCTACGAAGTTAATAAAGAAGGTGCTATTCGTTCTAATCCTGATGCAAAATATGGAACCAATCTGTACACCAAGAAAGAATATGCTGATTTCATTTACCGTTTTGAATTTAAGCTAACTCCTGGAGCAAATAATGGTGTAGGTATTCGTACACCAGTCGATGGAGATGCAGCTTATAACGGTATGGAGATCCAGATCTTGGATAACAAAGCAGAAGTTTATAAAGACTTGAAACCGTATCAGTATCACGGTTCAGTATATGGGATTATTGCAGCAAAACGTGGCGCATTAAAACCTGTCGGTGAATGGAATACGGAAGAAATACGAATTCAAGGAAATAAAATTAAAGTGACTGTAAATGGTCAGGTGATTGTTGATGGCGATTTAGCAGAAGCCACTAAAAATGGAACTGCTGATGGTAAGGACCATCCTGGTTTAAAACATAAATCTGGACACATTGGTTTCTTAGGGCATGGTACAGAAGTCTTTTTACGTAATATACGCGTAAAAACTTTATAAGCATTGCTGTAATCTTACAGCTTAGTAGAGCGCCAAGTTATTTAACCTGGCGCTTTCTTTATTAACAACAAATGCGTAGAAATATAATAGGATTTAGTATTATTGAGAATTAGCTTGTATTATTGCAGGACCAACTGAAAATTATATTATTCATGCGTAAATTTTACTTATTCATTCCGCTACTATTATGGTGGCCAGCCAGCCACGTTTTTGCCCAATTAGCACCGCTCAGTGTTGAGAAAATTATGCGAGATCCAAAATGGATGGGAACCTCACCGACCAATTTTCGCTGGTCTTTGGACAGCAAATATCTTTTCTTTGATTGGAATCCAAAAGGGGAAGAGAAGTCACAGGTATATCGATTAAACCCGCAAAACCAGGTGTATGAGCTCTCCTCAGACAGCATAGCCCAAAGGAACAGTATTGCTAATATCCGCTATAATAGTGACCATACGGTAGCAGCTTACCAGGCTGATGGAGATCTTTTTATTAAGAATTTACATAAAAAATCCACGCAGCGACTTACCCAAACCACTGCGGGGGAATCTGTTATTGGCTTCTCGTTATCGGATGATCTATTTTACCAAAAAGAGGACAATATCTATCAATTAGATTTAAAAAATAATTCCGTCAGACAAATTACTAATTTTCAAAAAGGGCCAAAACCTGCTGGAAAGATTTCATCTAGTCCGCAAAACCAGTGGTTGCAGGCTGATCAGCTTGAGCTCTTTGATGTATTTAAAAATAGTAAGACAAAAGAAAATGACCCAGGTAAAAGCCGCAAAGCAATACATTTAGATGATGCATATCTGGCTGGTGTTTCGGTCAGTGCAGACGGAAAGTATGTGTCCTACAGACTGCTCTATCCTGCAAAAGGTAATCAACATACCATAGTACCAAATTTTATTACCACCTCAGGTTATGTGGAAGACTTAAACATGCGTACTAAGGTAGGAAGTGAATTACCCACCTATAAATCTTTCATATATCAAGTTGATTTAGATACCGCAATACAAGTAAAAGAATCATCTATTCCAGGAATTAAAGATTTACCAAAATATTTAAATGAGTATCCTGCACGCCTGGATTCTTTAACGAAGGCTAATCAAGATAGGGAAGTGTATTGGGGCGTGATCTCCTGGTCTGCTAAGGGGCATCGTGGGGTCATTACGGCGAAATCTAAAGACAACAAAGATTTCTGGATTTTTGAAGTAAACCCAGCAGATGGTCACCTAACTTTATTGGATAGACAACATGATGATGCCTGGATAGGTGGTCCTGGAGTAGCAAGGGATGTTCAATGGATTGATTCGAATACATTTTATTTTCAAAGTGAAGAATCAGGGTATGCTCATTTATATACCTTTGATATGCGGACGGCTACTAAGCAACAAATAACCAACGGGAAATGGGAGGTTCAGTCCGTTGAATTATCTCGGGATAAAAAAGATTTTTATATTACCGCAAATAAAGCGCATCCAGGTATTACCCATTATTATAGGATAGCGGTAAATGGTGGTGCTATGACGAAGATTACTAGCCAGGATGGCGGTAATGAAGTCACGCTTTCCCCTGATGAAAAATGGTTAGCCATTAATTATTCTACGATGAATCAACCATGGGAACTCTATATTCAAGCTAATAAGGTAAATGCACAAGCAAAACAGATTACAAAATCTACTACTGCAGAATTTGAATCTTATTCGTGGATGACACCGGATTTAGTCTCTTTCAAAAATAGGCACGGAGATGATATTTATGCGCGCGTTTATCCGGCCAAAAATCCGCACCCCAATAAACCTGCTGTCGTATTCGTCCATGGCGCCGGTTACCTGCAGAACGTTCATTATTGGTGGAGCCAATATTTTAGGGAGTATATGTTTAATAATCTGTTGGCTGAAAATGGTTATACGGTCATTGATATTGATTATACGGCAAGTTCGGGATATGGTCGAGACCATCGAACAGGTATTTACCGTCACATGGGCGGAAAGGATTTAACGGATCAGGTTGATGGTGTAAAATACCTGCAGCAAAACTATGGCATCAATCCTGAACATGTCGGCTTATACGGTGGATCTTATGGTGGATTTATTACTTTAATGGCGTTATTTAATGAACCAACGATATTCAGTTCTGGTGCCGCACTTCGATCAGTTACTGATTGGGCACATTACAATCATGGTTACACGTCCAATATTTTAAATACACCTGTGCAGGATCCCATTGCTTATAAGCGTAGCTCGCCCATTTATTTTGCAAATGGCTTGCAAGGAAATTTATTGATGTTACATGGCATGGTAGATGTCAATGTTCAATTCCAGGATATCGTGCGTTTGAACCAACGTTTAATTGAGCTAGGTAAGGATAATTGGGACTTAGCAATCTACCCAGTAGAAGATCATGGCTTTGAGCAGCCCAGCAGTTGGACGGATGAATATAAACGTATATTTAAACTATTTGAACAAACATTAAAAGACTAAACAACAACCTGATACTGCATCCACAACCTCATTGAATAAGCTAAAGCAAGGAGGTTGTGGATTGTCGAGGGTAAGATCTCCCTTAAGCCACATCTCTTATATCCACCGCTACAACTCGCGATATCCCTTGTTCAACCATTGTCACACCGTATATGATATCCGTGCTTGCAATAGTTCTTTTATTATGGGATACAACAATAAATTGCGATTGATTGGAAAATTCGCGAATGATATTATTGAATTTATCAATGTTGGTGTCATCAAGAGGGGCATCCACCTCATCAAAAATACAGAATGGAGCCGGTTTCAGCAGGTATAATGAAAAGAGTAGCGCAGTAGAAGTTAACGTTTTCTCACCACCTGATAGCTGATTAATAGATAATGGACGTTTTCCTTTAGGTTGAGCAATAATATCAATATCTGATTCCAGTGGATTATTAGGATTTGTTAGAATGATATCGCATGCATCTTCCTGATTAAACAATGAACGAAAGACCTCAATGAAATTTTCACGCACACGTGTAAAGGCGTTCATGAATTTATCGTTAGCTGATTGATCAATTTCATTAATGGTGGTCATCAAAGAAGATTTGGCATCCAATAAGTCCATTTTTTCTTTTTGAATAAACGTTAAGCGCTCACTCATTTCGTCATACGTTTCCTTGGCCATCGAATTGATGCTGCCAAAATCTTCTAATTGCTTTTTGAGTTTTCTGCATTTAATCTCTACCTCAGTAATTACTGGTCTATTTACCGGCATATTATCAGTAAGTAGATCCTCAAGACTAATATTAAATTCAGCAGATAAGCGTTCTTTTAAGGAGTTTAATTCAATTTGAAGGGCTGTCTTCTTATCTTTAAGCTCCGTTATTAAAACATCGCAGTTATCTTTATTTTGACGCAATTGCTGCGTGGTTGTTTCTAAAGTTGAGATAATATTTCTGGTGGAAAAGAAATCTTTTTCCAGTTCATTAACCCCCTGGTCGAGTAATTTTTTTTGGGCGTACATCGCTTCTAAATTTTGATCGTTCGTATCGACAAAATTTGAAGCCGCTTTTAATTCCGTATTTACGTTCGCTTGTTCAAGCGTGTTTCTGGCTATACGGCTCTCGAGATTATCTATTTGAGATTCCCTATATTCCACATCCCGGCTTAGTGTGGCTACCTTATTTTGTTGTTGATGGAAATGTATATTCTGCTGGTTATACAAAGACGATTTTTCTCCAAGTTCCTCATTGAGTACCAGAAAACTTTCCTCAATGCCGAGTAATTTGCTGCGGTTGCTTTCTGATATATTCTTTAATCGCACTAATTCAGGTTCTATTGTTTGTAAATTAGTTTGAATAGCCTGTAATTTTGTTGCTAATTCTTGCTTACGATTTTGGCTTTGTGTTAAGAAAACCTGGTACTGCTCTTGTTTGCTTTTTGTCGTGATTAACTCATTCTCCATGCGATTCAAATCAAGTCGCAATTCGGCTAACAGGTCTTTCTTGGAAGTAGCCTCTAAAAGTGTTACCTGTTCATTATATTCTTTGATTTTTAACTGATAACCCTCAATTTGACTATTCAGCTTTTTAATTTCTTGTTGTAGAATTTGTAAATTTTTTGCTCTTCCAATGCGTTTACCCTCAAATAAACCAACGGATCCACCACTTAAACCCAGTTTGTTTTTAGCATACCGTCCCTCACTTTGTAATAGCGTTATATTATCATAAGGTAGACCGGCATCCAGTGGCATATCCTGATCGGCTTTTAGCAGGTAAACATCGTTCAATAAATGTTGACACAGCGGTTTATATTTATCCTCAATGGAAATAATATCCAAAGCTGAAATCAAACGATCATCGCGCTGGTGAATAGGAGACTGATCAGGTCCTTTGTCAATAGCCTCTAAGACGAAGAAGTTGGCTCGGCCTCTAGATGCATCGCTTAGCAATTGAATGGCTTGTACGGCATCTGATTTGGAATCAACCACATAATGGTTCATAACAGCTTCTAAATAATTTTCAATTGCGACTCGATAATCTTCTTGGCAAAATAAAATATCTGAAAATAAAGGCGGGTTCTTAGTCCAACCCGCATTTTTACGTAAAAATTTAATCGACTCTGGAAAGCCTTCAAAATTATCGACTAAAGATTTTGTTAAATTATATTCATTTTGTTTTGCATCAACCAATCGAATTTCTTTGTTGAGATCCTCAGTAAGTTGTTTCACTTTTAATTGGAGCTGCTGAATTTGAAGCTGTATTGCTGATTCCTTGGCCAAGGTCTCCTGAAGTGCTTGTTTTTGCGAGTCGATATTAAGTTGTAATTCGGTAACCTGATTAGTAAATAAGGTAAGTTCAGCTACTTTATCACTTGTTTCTGTATCGGTCCTTTGCGCCTCATTTTCCAACGAATTTTTCTGAATATCAAGAACAGCTAAATCTTTTTCTAGTTTAAAAATTTCATTATGAATTCCGTTGTGCTGTTGAACAAAAGCATCCATATTCATTTTTGATGCACGATGTTGCCTCTTCAATTCTTCCAATTCATCTTGATTAAGGGATAAATCTTGTTGGGAATCTGCTACTAATTTTTCGGCAATGAATAATTCTTCCTGAAGCCTTTTAATATTTTGCTGCAGTTGGTTTTGTTCCTTAGTATCAGCTTCTATCTCCTTAATCAAACGGGACTCTTTATCCTGTAAATGTGATAATTGGGTGTTTTTTAATTTTTTATCTGATTCATAGGCATGCATGGCACTGGTGAATTCATGTGCTTCATGCTGTTGAGCAGCTAAGTTTTTTTCTTTAACTAAAACCGCTTGTTTTTGCGCTTGTAACTCCGATTCATTTTTTAAAAGCTCAGATTGAGTAACCTGCAATTTTTCGAATTGCTGCTCCTGATGCTGATTGATCTTTTGCAAATCAGCGTGAAATCCTTCCAGTTTATAATAGGCTAAATGAATGCTAGCTTGTTTATAGTCTTGTTTGAGGACAAAGTATTTTTCGGCTTTTTTGGCCTGATTTTCTAATGATTTTAGGTTTTTATTTATCTCATATAATAAATCGTCAACGCGTGATAAATCAGATTCCGTATCTTTTAATTTGGAAAGAGTTTGCTTTTTTCGAACTTTATATTTAGAAATACCAGAGGCTTCCTCGAAAAGTACTCTTCTAGAATTATCTTTATTAGCGATGATTTCATCGATCATCTTCAATTCAATAATGGAGTAGGTATCTGCGCCAATACCCGTATCTAAAAATAAATCTGTAATGTCTTTTAGCCTGCATTTCACATCGTTAAGACGATATTCGCTCTCCCCAGTTCTAAATAGTTTTCTGGTAATTGTGACGCTACTAAATTCCGTAGGTAAAATATTCTTGGTGTTATCGAAGGTTAGCGAGACTTCGGCCAGATTACCGGGCTTCCGATTTTTGGTGCCATTAAAGATAATGTTTTCCATCTTCTCTGATCGGAGTGTCCTTGTGCTTTGTTCGCCTAACACCCAGCGAATAGCGTCAACTACATTAGATTTTCCACATCCGTTAGGTCCAACAATGGCTGTCACACCTTGGTTGAAATTAATGATTATTTTATCACCGAAACTCTTAAATCCTTTAATCTCTAATTTCGTTAATTGCATTCGCGCTGTTTCCTAGTAAAAAAGTGTGTGAAATTAAGGAATTTCAACAATGATTAAAACACCTAATTACTGACATGATTGGGAATCAGTAGGATAAGTTAGGTGATGACCTCTTTGAAATAAACGAAGTGCGAAATAGTGTCCTGCTGCAATCTAAAAATACCTTTTGCCGCCCGGAGGTAAGCTGAAATAACGGTGAGTGCCCAGGCTTGTTCGGTCGAGGATTCCCAGCTAGGGATCGTGAGGTAGTTAAAGTCGTAAAATTCACCATAATTTTTGATGACATCTAATGCTATGATCTCATCGGCATGGGCCTGCTCATCCGCCCACCGCCAAGTCCAGCGCTGTGACTTTTGATCCAGGGATCCAACTATTTGATAGGCTAATTTTAGTACGGCTAGATCATCTTTAAAAAAGGTGATCTCGGATGTTGTTTCTTGAATGGTATACCTGTCAAAATTACCAAAGCCATAATCACTTGTTAAGTATTCATGTTGATCGATGATAAACTCATGCGCTTTTTCATGTAAAACACGAAATGTGTCATCCATTTTTGGTTTGTTTAGGTTTTCGTCCTTTAAATCCATAATCAAACATAAAAAAAATAGCCCAAAAATTGGACTATTCTTAATAGGATAAACTAAATTGTTTTAAATAGAATCTTATTTAATAAATTGTGTACAGTAATTGTAATGGGAAGTTTGTGTTTCCTTTTGTTCCTACTAATACAAAATTCATGTATGTTCCTTCGGTCAACTTAATATCTTCTCTTTTGACAAGTACTTTCCCGTTATCGTCTGTTGCTGTAATGGTAAAGGTGCCTGAATTTGAAATTCTGAACTTTTGAGATTCTGCTGTCGTTTCTTCGTTTTCTTGGACTCTATCGGTTATGCCCTCGATTGTCTGGTCGCCTATCTGGAAATCTACCTTACCAATCCCGCTTGCTAAATGCAAAAATCGTACGCCAGTCTTTGTTGCTAAATCCTGGACACCAACATCGTTTACTCTGAAATATTTGGCCTTGTCAAGTTCACCGAAAACGAAGGTACTATAGGAGATCGTATCGACGAAAGTTAAGGAGGTGTCAATAAGTTTTTTATTGTCATTTTCCCTGGTCACTTTAATATTTTTGTTACCCGGAATTGCCATAAAACTGGTGTAACCTTTATACCTTCCGTCGTACCGATCAATTAGTCTTCCACCAGCCTCATAATAAACGGAGGAGGGGTGATTGTAAAAATTCCAGATGGAAACAATGGATACGGGTACAGGTTCTGTGTTGTCATCCTTTAGACAACTAGCTAAAGAGAGTACAGATAGTATACAAATGGCGATAAAGCTAAATTTTTTCATCTCGTTTAATAATCTTATGTTCTAACTAATTATGTATTGTGAACGTTCAATTAAGGAACGGATATCGAAAAGCAAATGCTACACCTTAAATAAAAAATATCTTATCATTCAATTTGTGAACGATGTGGATTTAATTTTTGATCTCCAAGTTTGTGCAAAAAGCGGGATAATCCAATCTTTTGTATGGTCAAAGTTTCTTGTTCAAAAATAGGAAGTAAGCGTACTAATTGTACGACTGAATTCGATTTGCGGCTGTCTCTTATTTGGTCCGCTGCCGTAAATATATCACTAGCGACAACAACGAATGCATTTAAGTCAGATTCACTACTTATTCTTTGCCCTAGTCTAATAATTTCTCCCGTGTTGAATGGGCAGTCGCCCCGCAGATGATTCGTCAGGAAACCTACAATATGCGCCCAGGCTAAATCAGTTGAGTTAATTTGAAGACATAATTCGATCCTATTATATTGATCGGGATGTTCTGCAAAGGATAATCCATAGGAAAAAGTAGTTAAAGCCCTGCTGTCAGTTTTAGGAAACACCAATGTGTAAACGAGAGGAAGCTTCTTCTTAACACTTTTTTCGCGAAATATTTGAGCTTGGTCCTGCATCAAACCTTCTAGATTTTCCCGATAAAATTCTAATGGTGATTTAAAAAAATTGGGTTTTTTAATTTTCATAGCACATTTGACCTAAAATCACCTGCTAAATTAGACACTTTATGTAAAAATAGCAGTATTAGCTGTCAAATTGACTTAAAAATAACAATGGAATATTCCTTGATAATACACTATTATTAATTATCAATGAAATTTAATAAATAAAAATATGCAAGAAGAAAAAGGTACAATATCCATTCATACCGAGAATATCTTCCCGGTAATTAAGAAGTTTTTATATTCGGATAACGAAATCTTTTTACGTGAATTGGTATCCAATTCAGTCGATGCTTCCCAGAAAATTAAACGTCTAGCCTTGTTAGGTCAGTATGCAGGAGAAGTAGGTGACATAACTGTAGATATACGCTTAGATGAGGAAGCAAAGACCATTACAATTTCCGATAATGGAATTGGCATGACAGCCGATGAGATTAAGAAATATATCAATCAGATTGCTTTCTCCGGAGCAACTGAATTTATGGAGAAATTTAAGGAAGCAAATGATGCAAATGAAATCATTGGTCGATTTGGATTAGGATTTTATTCTGCATTCATGGTTGCCGATCAAGTTGAAATTGATTCCTTATCTTATCAAGAAGGAGCAGAACCGGCACATTGGACGTGTGATGGTAGCACTACTTATGAGATCGCTCACGGAACGAGAACTACGCGTGGAACTGATGTGATTTTGCATATCAATGAAGAGTCGTTGGAATTTTTAAATAAATCAAAAATTCAACAAATTTTAGATAAATATGCGAAATTTCTTCCTGTACCTGTTCGTTTTGGAACAAAATCGACCTCTGAGGCTGATGGTGAAGACGAAGAAGGTAAACCAAAATATAAAACAGTCGAAGTAGATAATATTATTAATAATACCAGTCCAGCATGGACTAAATCTCCTTCAGACTTAACAGATCAGGATTATTTAGATTTTTATCATGAGCTTTATCCTCACTCGACGGATGAGCCGCTATTTTGGATTCATCTAAATGTCGATTATCCTTTTAATTTAACCGGAATTCTGTATTTCCCGAAAATTAAAAATGAATTAGAAATTCAACGGAATAAAATTAAGTTATTCTCCCGTCAGGTATTTATTACAGATGAGGTGAAAGACATTGTTCCTGAATTCTTGATGTTATTACAGGGAGTTATTGACTCTCCAGACATTCCTTTAAATGTTTCCAGATCCTTCTTACAAGCTGATGGGAATGTGAAGAAGATCAACAATTACATTACTAAAAAAGTAGCTGATAAATTACAGGAGATTTTCAAAGCAGATCGTAAAGAATTTGAAAAAAAATGGGATGATATCGGTTTATTTATAAAATACGGAATGCTTAGTGATGAAAAATTTGCTGAAAAAGCAAGTGAATTCTGTATGGTGAAAAATGTAGATAGCGAATACTTTGTCATGAAAGAGTATTATGAGAAAGTAAAAGATATTCAAGTAGATAAAGATGGAAATATCATCTATATCTATACCAACGATAAAGCGCAGCAAGATGGATTCATTTCCTCAGCCAAAGCAAAAGGATATGATGTATTAGATTTAGATGGTCCTCTGGATACACATTTTACTGGGTATTTGGAGCAAAAAGGAGGCGAAAAAGTTCAATTGAAACGGGTTGATGCAGACGTCATCGATAAGCTTATCCAAAAAGACGAGAAGGTTGAACTTCAGCTTTCAGAAGAGGAAAGCAAAACGGCAACAGAGATTTTTGAAAAAGCGATTTCCCGAGCAGATATGAAAGTGGAAGTGGATGCTTTGCAGGAAAGTGATTTACCTGTATCAGTAACCCTAGATGAATTCATGCGCCGCATGAAAGATATGGCAAAAAATGGTGGTGGTATGGGTTTTTATGGCACCATTCCAGATAACTATAAAGTGACGGTTAATGGTAATCACCCATTAGTAAAACGTATTTTAGAGGCAGACCAGGAGCAGGGAACGAAACTTGCCAAACAAGCTTTTGATTTAGCATTACTATCCCGTGGATTATTAACGGGACCTGAGTTAACCGCATTTGTAAAACGTAGTGTTGATTTGATTTAAAATCGAAATTACGTATTACGACTTAAAGAACGGGGCTGTATCAAAAATAAACGATACAGCCCTTTCTATTTGTGATTTTTTTTGGATGAAAATCCATTTCTTCAAGCTCTAAAAGATATTCTTTGAAAATTGGTCAATTTTAGCCTTTAAAAAGCCAA